>Ga0207710_10000036_pt1 | contig 245176 bp, 227 predicted proteins | sample KBSS24metaG_FD_184400 | JGI IMG/M metagenome (GOLD analysis project Ga0207710, IMG submission 184400) | Switchgrass rhizosphere microbial communities from Kellogg Biological Station, Michigan, USA - KBS S2-4 metaG (SPAdes) (version 2) | ecosystem: Host-associated > Plants > Roots >...
CATATCCGGCGCCATCAGAAACTGCTGATCACGATCCACCAGTCGATAACCCTTGGCCACCAACACATTCTCCACGAGCCGCCAACCACACGATCATTCCGACACGCCATTTCGCAACAGCCCCACGAGGGGGGCGAAACCGCGCCGAAATCGCAGTTAGGCCGAGTCGAACGCCCTGGCGCGCAGCGCTCGCTCGACACCCGCACGGCCCTCCAAAACCAATCGACGCAGCGCCGGTGGAGCCTCGCCTGCCAGGAACCCGTCGGCCGCATCGAGGCCTGCCTGGCTGACGTCCCACGACGGATACATCCCGATGACGACCGTCTGCGCGACCTCGCTCGAGCGCCTCTCCCACACCCCGGGGATCGCCTCGAAGTACATCGGCGTGAAGGGCTTCAAGAGGGCGTCTTGGCCGGGCTTGACGAAGCCAGTCACGATCGCGCGGGTGGTGATGTTGGCCAGCGTGTCGTCCTCGATCACCTGCTGCCATGCGGCCGCCTTGACCTCGGCCTGAGGCCGGGCTGCCGAGGCCGCCGCGGCGTTGCGCCTGCCCGTGGCGGTGGGATCGCGCTGCGCTTCGGCGTCGATGAATGGCGTTTCGATGCCCGCCTCGTCGATGTCGCCGTTCGCGGCCAACGCCGTGACGATGCGCCACCGCAGATCGGTGTCGACGACCAGGCCGGGCAGGTCGAGCTCGGCCGGATCGGTGTCCAGTAGCGCAACGAGCACGGCCGCATGGCGCAACGCCAGCGCCGACGTGCACAGCGCATTGACGTACGCCAGTTGATGATCGGAGCCCGGCTCGGCATTGCGAGCGAGTTCGAGGAGCCGGTCGGCGAACGCCGGCCAACCCTGCGAGCATGCCCAGTCCGGATCGGCGTAGGAATTCAGCGCCGCCTGAGCTTGCAGCAGGAGCCGTTGTGCCACACCGACTTCCGTCTCCGCGTGGACGCCGGACTTGACCAGTTCGACGAAGTCGCGGGCCCTCATCTCGGCGTCGCGGGTCATCTCCCACGCGGCAGACCACGCCAGCGTGCGGGGGAGAGGGTCGGAGATGTCGGCGATGCGGGTCAACACCGTCTGAAGCGAGTCCGGATCCAGCCGCAACGAGCAATACGTCAAGTCGTCGTCGTTGACGAGGATCAACTTTCCGCGCGAAACACCAACCAGTGCAGGGACTTCCGTGGACGGGCCGTCGACGTCGAGTTCTTCGCGGTGGATGCGGCCCAACTTGCCAGAACCGTCGTCGTCGTAGATTCCGACGGCAAGACGGTGCACACGTGTCTCACCCGCTCCCGGCGCCGCGCCACCCTGGTTGATGGTGAACCGCGTGAAGGTCCCCCCATCGTCGACGTCGAAGTCGGCGCTCAGCGTATTCAGACCGGTGGTCTTGAGCCACTGCCTGCCCCAGTGCGACAGGTCGCGGCCCGACGACTTCTCCAGCGCGCCAAGCAGATCGGAGAACGTGGCGTTGGCGAAGGCGTGATCGCGGAAATAGTCTCGCAGGCCCGCGAGGAATGCCTCCAACCCGACATATGCCACCAACTGCTTGAGGACGCTGGCGCCCTTGGCGTAGGTGATCCCGTCGAAGTTCACCTCGACGGCGTGCAGGTCGGGGATGTCGGCCGCGACCGGGTGCGTCGACGGCAGTTGGTCTTGGCGGTACGCCCACGACTTCTCCGAGTTCGCGAACGTCGTCCAGGCCTGCGTGTACTCCGTCGATTCAGCCTGGCACAGCACGGACGCGAAGGTCGCGAACGATTCGTTGAGCCACAGATCGTCCCACCACGTCATGGTGACCAGATCGCCGAACCACATGTGGGCCATCTCGTGCAGGACGGTCTCCGCGCGGCGTTCGTATGACGCCCGGGTCACCTTGCTGCGGAAGACGTAATCCTCCAGGAACGTCACCGCGCCGGCGTTCTCCATCGCGCCCGCGTTGAACTCAGGCACGAAGAGTTGGTCGTACTTGCCGAATGCATAAGGCACACCGAACTTTTCGTGATAGAAGCCGAAGCCCTGCTTGGTCTCGGTGAACAACCTTTCGGCGTCCATGAACTCACCGAGCGACGCGCGGCAGAAGATGCCGAGGGGAATCTCACCGTGCTCGTCGGTGTAGACGTCGTCCCAGCGGGCGTACGGCCCAGCGATGAGTGCGACCAGGTAGGTGCTCATCCGCGGCGTGGTGGCGAAGGTGTGGACTCCGGCTTCGACGGACGTGGTGGCGCCGTTCGAGATGACCTGCCAGTGCTCGGGCGCGGTGACGGTGACGTCGAAGGTGGCCTTGAGATCGGGCTGGTCGAAGCAGGCGAACATCCGCTTGGCGTCTGCGGTCTCGAACTGCGAGTAGAGGTACACCTCGTCGTCGACGGGGTCGACGAAGCGATGCAGCCCCTCGCCGGTGTTGGAGTACCGGCAGTCGGCGTCGACGACGACGACGTTGCGCTCGGCCAGCGGGCTGAGAGGGATGCCGGTCGATTCGTCGTAGCCCGACACGTCGATCGGCACGCCGTTGAGGGTCGCGCTGCGGATCGAGTCCGCGGCGATGTCGATGACGGTGTCCGCCCCTGCGAGTGCATCGAACTCGACGGTCGTCGTCGACCGGAAGGTGCCCGCCCCTGGGTGACCGTCACCGTCGGTCAGGTCGATCTCGATGCGGTAGGAGTCAACGGTGACGAGTGCGGCGCGTTCGGCGGCCTCGTCGCGAGTCAGGTTCGGAAGTGCCACGTTCGCCCACATTAGACGCAGACCGGGAACACAGCGACGGCGCGCACAGTTGTGCTGAACGGTGCTCTGACCCATTTCAGACGAGAGGATTCGATCGAATGTCCGACAAGACCCCTCAAAAGGACAAAGCAGAATTCTGGTTCGATCCACTATGTCCGTGGTGCTGGATCACGTCCCGCTGGATCTTGGAAGTCGAAAAGGTCCGCGACATCGACGTGGAGTTCCACGTGATGAGCCTCGCCGTCCTCAACGAGGGCCGCGACTTGCCGGAGCAGTACGTCGAGATGATGAAGAAGGCGTGGGGCCCGGTGCGCGTCGCGATCGCCGCCGAGCAAGCCAAGGGTCAGGAGATCCTGTCGCCGCTGTACACCGCGATGGGCACCGAAATCCACAACAAGGGCAACAAGGACTTCGACGACGTGATCGCCAAGGCGCTCGCGGAGGTCGGCCTGCCCGCCGAATTGGCCGAGGCCGCAACCAGTGACAAGTACGACGAAGCGCTCCGCAAGAGTCATCACGAGGGCATGGATGCCGTTGGCGACGACGTCGGCACGCCGACCATTCACGTCAACGGCGTCGCCTTCTTCGGGCCCGTGCTCTCGAAGATTCCCCGCGGTGAAGAGGCAGGCAAGCTGTGGGACGCGTCGGTGATCTTCGCGTCGTACCCGCACTTCTACGAGCTGAAGCGCACACGCACCGAGGATCCCGAGTTCGACTGACCCTGCGCCGCCCGTAGATTCGACGCCATGCCTACCGCGTGGCGTCGGCTCTGGCTGTCGATCCGCAAGGAGACGCCAGGAGCGCTCAGCGATCCCGATTCGCACGATGACGCCGAAGTGGCGGTGATGCTGCGGGAACTGGGCATCGCGCTGCTGGAGGTCGAGCAACCCACCCCCTTGGTTGCAGGCAGGCTCATCAACATTGGTGCGCAGTACACCCGCGAGAAGGTTCGGGTGGTGACGCTTCCGACCGCGCTCGTCGTCCAGGTGGGGTCGGTGGCCTACGAGGTCGAAGTGTCGAACCGATGGACCCTGCAACTCGACCTGGCAGGAAAGATCGACGACATCGCCGAGCTGGCTGCCGTCGGGGCCATCACGCCGGCCGACGCGATCACTGCCGTGGCGGCCGCTCGCAAGCTGCGCCCGCGCTTCGGCCCGGTCGTCACCACGATCGGTTACGCGCTCACCTCCGTCGGCTTCGGAATGGTCATCAATCCCACGTGGGCCGCATTGCCCGGCTATTTGTTCTTGGGCCTCGTCGTCGGTGCGGTCTTGCAGCTTGGCAAGCCCTTCCCTTCGCTCAATCCGATCCTGCCAACGCTGTCGGCGATGGTCATCACGATGCTGGCGACGTGGTTCGTGGCCGACGCCGCGAACGACGGGGTGCTGCGGGTGATCAGTCCGCCCCTGGTGGCGATGCTCCCCGGCATGTCCTTGACGATCGGCTCGATGGAGCTGGCCAGCTCCGAGATCGTCGCGGGGGCATCGCGGGTGATCTACGGCGTGACCCAGTTGATGCTGCTCGTCTTTGGCGTCGGGATCGGCATTCACGTTGCGGGCCGGGTCGCGCCGCAGGAGCCTTCGCTTCGGATGGGTGAGTGGGCGCTCTACGCGGGGATCGTCGTCGTCGCGGTGGGGCTGTACGTGTATCTGTCGGCACCGAAGGGGTCGCTGTTCTGGCTGATGACCGTGATCGGTGTGGCACTCGTCGGTCAGCAGGTGGGGGGCCTAGCGCTCTCCGAGACGTACAGCGGCGTCGTCGGTGCCTTTCTCGTCGTCCCGTTCGCCATGCTGGCCGCGCGCGTCAAGGGCTCGCCGCCCGCGATCGTGATGCTGCTTGCGTCGTTTTGGGCGTTGGTACCTGGCGCGCTGAGCTTCGTCTCGTTGAGCGAAACCGCGACCGAGGGCGTCGCGGCGGTGACCACGCTGGGCGCGACCGTCGCCGCGGTTTTCTCGATCGCCTTGGGCACGCTCGCCGGCTTCAGCGTGTATCACGCCTTCAGCACGCGGATCCGAAGCCACGGGCCAAAGGACGCGTGATCGGCGATTCCGGTTGCAAGATCGTCGTGCGGGTACCACGGTAGGCGAATGACAGTCGCCGAGCCCACGTCCGAAGGCACCTATCGGGACCGGATCGTTGCCGTCGAGCCCGGAGGGAACGAGTTCATCTCCGAGGCCGACCGGCACGGAAAGCCGAGCCAACTGTTCTGGACGTGGACGTCGCCCAACCTCGAGTTCGCGACGATCTTCGTTGGCATGCTTGCGGTGCTCGCGTTCGGCATGAACTTCTGGCAGGCCACCGCGGGCATCATCATTGGCACGGGACTGGGTGCGATCGCGCATTACTTCCTCTCCGCGCGCGGACCCCTGCACGGCGTTCCACAGATGGTGCTCGGCCGGATGGCGTTCGGTTTCAAGGGAAATGCGGTCCCGTCGGTGCTGATGTCGGTGACGGCGGGCGTCGGCTGGTTCGCCACCAACAGCGTCAGTGGTGCGTTCGCACTGAGCACGCTTTTCGGGTTCACACCCCTGATCGGGCTGATCATCATCGTGATCGTTCAGACCGGGTTCGCATTCTTCGGGCACAACTTGGTCCAGGCGTTCGAGCGCTGGGCGTTCCCAGTGCTGGCCGTCATCTTCGCGGCTGCATCCATCGCCATCTTCATGCACGCCGACTTCGGCGCCGCTGCACCGACTGGCGGGGTTGGCGGGATGGGTGGCTTCCTGCTGACGGTCGGCACCGCGTTTGGTTACGCCGCCGGCTGGACGCCGTACGCCGCCGACTACACGCGCTATCTTCCTTCAACGGTGTCGACCGCACGCACGGGGTTCTTCGCCTCGGCGGGCTTGTTCATCTCGTGTGCTGTTCTGGAAATCGTCGGTGCGGCGTCGTCGACGGTGGGCGAGGCGTCGCTAGGCGATCCGACCGGTTCTTTCACCAGTGAACTTGCCAGCTGGCTGGCCAAGGCGACTCTGATCGCGATCGCGATCGGGGCCATCGCGGCCAACTCGATCAACATCTATTCCGGTGCAATGGCTTTCGTTACGATCGGCATCAAGCTTCCTGCGCATATCGCACGGGCGCTCGTCACGGTGTTCTTCGGAGTAGCCGGGTTTGCGATTGCGGCGTGGGCGTTGAAGGACGCTGCCGCGAGCTACGAGGCGTTCCTATTGGTCATCGCGTACTGGATCGGGCCGTGGCTCGGTGTCGTCTTCGCAGACCAGTACCTGCGGCGCGGGCAGAAGATCGCAGGGTTCCTCTATGACCGTTCGTATTCGAACTGGAATGGTCTGCTGTCGTTCGCGATTGGCCTAGTGGTTTCGGTGCTGTTGTTCTCCAACCAGGAGAAGTTCGTCGGCTATGTCGTGAGGGCCGTGCCTCAGCTCGGCGACATCACGTTCTTCGTCGGCTTTCTGCTGGCCGGCGGCGCGTATCTACTGTTGTGCAAGTCGAAGATCGCAGGGGAACTGTCCCTGCAAAACGCCGGAGCATGACACCGGAGGAGATGCTCGACGTTGCCGTCGCCGAGGCCCGAAAGGGATTGGCAGAGGGCGGAATTCCGATCGGTGCCGCGCTGTTCACCAAGGACGGCGTCCTGCTCGGCAGCGGACACAACCGCCGCATTCAGAACGACGACCCGTCGGTGCACGGCGAGACCGATGCGTTCCGCGCGGCCGGTCGCCAGCGGGATTACCGCTCGACGGTCATGGTCACGACGCTGTCGCCGTGCTGGTACTGCAGTGGGCTGGTGCGGCAGTTCAACATCGGCGCTCTCGTCATCGGGGAGGCGACGACGTTCAGCGGCGGTCACGACTGGCTCGCCGAACACGGAGTCTCGGTCACCTTGCTCGACGATGATCGGTGCGTGGAGATGATGGCGGAGTTCATCGAGAGATATCCAGAGATCTGGAACGAAGACATCGGGGTTGCCGAATGAGTGCGAACGGGCGGGCGAAGTGGGTGGGAATGTGATTGCCACGGTTGACATTTCACGCTGGTATGCCGGTGGGTCAGCGGCCGACGAGGTGGCGGCCGAGGTCGACGAGGGTTTGCAGCAAGCCGGCTTCATCGTCGTCACGGGCCACCATGTCGACCCCGCTCTGGCCGCGCGCGTGAGGGCGGCCAGCCGCGAGTTCTTCGGACTGCCAGAGGACGTCAAGAATCGCTACTCGGTGTCCGTCGGCGGGCACGGCTGGATCGCCCCAGGCGCCGAGGCCAATGCGTACGCAGAGGGTACGGAGACGCCGCCGGACCTCAAGGAGAGCTACAGTCTCGGCGCCGAGACCGCGACGGGCGATCCGCAGGTCGACCGAATCTGGTTCGCTCCCAACGTGTGGCCCGCCGAGGTGCCGTCACTACAACCGCTCGTCGACGAGTACACCGCCGCCATGCGCAAGGTGTCTGACGACCTGCTCGCATTGTTCGCCCACGCGTTGGGCTTGCCCGAGAATCCCTGGGCGTCGCTCGCGCAACGGCCTACGTGGACGATGAACATCAACCACTATCCGCCGATGAGCGTCGTCGGCGAGCCAGAGCCTGGCCAATTCCGCATCGGCCCGCACACCGACTTCGGCACCGTCACCGTCCTTGATCGCGAGCCGGGAGCCGGTGGGCTGCAAGTCTATTCGGACGTCGAAGGTTGGGAGGACGCGCCGTGGGAGCCGGGCGCTCTGACGGTGAACATCGGCGACCTGCTGGAGTATTGGAGTGGCAGGCGGTGGCCGTCCGGCAGGCATCGCGTGCTTCCACCGCAGCCGCATGCGCCAGAAGAGGATCTGGTGTCGCTGATCTACTTCTACGAGGCCAACCACGACGCGCATGTCGTGCCGCTGGAGCCGCCGATCGGGCGGGTGTCGGATCTGGCCCCCGTCACGTCATCGAACTTCATCAAGGAACGCCTCGACGCCATCAGCATTGGCTAGCGGATCCGTCGCAGGGTCGTAGACGGCGTCCAGACGCGCGATTGCGTCGTCGTCGAGAACGACGTCGGCCGTTCCCATGTTCTCCTCGAGGTGCGCGATCGACCGGGTGCCCGCGATCAGCAACGTGTTCGACGTGTGAGCCAGTAGCCATGCCAGCCCGATCTGTGCTGGAGTGGCGTGGTTCTCGGCGGCGATGGTGCGCACCACAGGGTCGTCGGCGACCTTGGGGAAGCCGGGGAACGACGAGCCGAGCGGGAAGTACGGCACCCATGCGATGTCTTCGGCCACGCAGAAGTCGAGGATCGCCTCCTGCGAGCGGTTGAGCAGGCCGTAAGCGTTCTGCACGCAGACGATGCCCGCCGGGAGAGCCCGCCGCAGGACGTCCAGCGGCACGCTGCTGATGCCGATCGCGCCGATCTTGCCCTCGTCGCGGAGCGCGATCATCTCCGCCAATTGGTCGTCCAGGCCGACGATTTGGTCGCCCTCCGCCTTAAGCCCAGGGCTCTGGTCGAGCCGGCGCAGATTGACGACGTGTATGCGGTCGACGTCGAGTTGTGCGAGATCGGCTTCGACGGCGGCCCGCAGTTCGGCAGGCTTCTGCGCTGCGGCGAGGGGAATCGGTCCGCCGCTGACGCTGCGGGCGCCGACCTTGCTCACGATGACGAGGTCGTCGCGGAACGGGGCGAGCGCTTGCCGGATTCGGTTGTTCACTTCCCCGTCCGAATAGAACGACGCCGTGTCGAGGTGATTGACACCGAATTCGACGGCGCGCCGAAGGAGGGCCACGGCGTCGCTCGTCGAGGTGGACTCCGGCTCTAACTGCATCGCGCCGTACCCGATGCGGGCGACCTCGAACTCTCCGATGCGTGCCTGTCCGCCTGGGTGTGCTGTTTCCGTCATGGCGTTCCTCGATGCGATACTCGACAAATGCGGAGGGACCTCCGCTTGATCGACCGTAGCAGAAACGGAGGTGCCTCCGCTATGGCGAAGGTAAGGGCCGACGCACATCGCAACCGCGAGCGACTCGTGGAGGCGGCCGCTGCAGCGTTCGCAGCGGCGGACGGCACCGCCGTGTCACTGGAGGCCATCGCCAAGGACGCGGGTGTCGGGATAGGCACCCTGTACCGGCACTTCCCCAGCCGCGAGGCGCTGGTGGAAGCCGTTTACCGCACCGAGCTGGCTGAGGTGTCGGCATCGGCGGCCGAACTGCTGGAGCATCACGCACCGGTTACCGCGCTGCGCCGTTGGATGCACCGCTACGCAAGCTTCGTCGCCGCGAAGCAGGGAATGGCCGAGTCGTTGGGCGCGCTGTTTGCCTCCGGAGCGGTAGAGCCAGGTGACACCCGCACCAGCATCGTCGGAGCGGTCGACACCCTGCTCAGGGCGGGCGCCGCCGACGGCACCTTGCGGTCCGACGTGAGTGCAGAGGACGTCGTGTCGAGCCTCATCGGCATCACCATCGCGAGTCACTCAACCGACCAGGCGAACCGAATGCGTGACTTGCTCGTCGACGGTCTGGTGGCGACGCGATAGACGTCGGCGCGAGAAAGTAGTGTGACGCCCATGCGCGTCTACCTCGGCTCTGACCACGCCGGATACGAACTCAAACAGGCCATCATCGAGCACCTGGAGTCGGGCGGCCACGAGCCCATCGACTGCGGGGCGTACACCTACGACGCCGAGGACGACTACCCGGCGTTCTGCATCGCCGCGGCCGAGAAGACCGTCGCCGATCCCGACAGCCTCGGCATCGTCATCGGCGGGTCCGGCAACGGGGAGCAGATCGCGGCCAACAAGGTTCCTGGCGCACGGTGTGCACTCGCTTGGAGTGTCGAGACGGCTTCCCTTGCACGCCAACACAACAACGCGCAACTGATCGGCATCGGCGGCCGGATGCACACCGTCGCCGACGCATTGTCGTTCGTCGACGCCTTCCTCGCCACGCCGTGGTCGGAGGCGCCCCGCCACCAACGCCGCATCGACATCCTCGACGAGTTCGAGAAGACGCACGTCGCGCCGCCGGTGCCCGGCGCTCCGGAGTAGGGCGTGCCCGAGGGGCATACCCTGCATCGGCTTGCCCGATTGCATCAGCAGCGCTTCGGCAAGGCCCCCGTGATCGTGAGCAGCCCGCAGGGTCGTTTCGCCGAGTCCGCCGCGGCCGTCAGCGGCAAGGTGCTTCGCAAGGCCGACGCCTACGGCAAGCACCTGTTCCACCACTACGAGGGCGGAGCGATCATCCACGTCCACCTCGGGCTGTACGGAACCTTCACCGAGCGTCCAGTGCCCATGCCCGCACCCGTCGGCCAGGTGCGGATGCGCATGGTCGGCGCGGAGTACGGGACCGATTTGCGCGGCCCGACGGCCTGCGAGTTGATCCACGGCGCCGAGGTCGATGAGATACTCGCGCGGCTGGGACCAGATCCCCTGCGACGCGCACCGGACCCGGCGCTGGCATGGAAGCGAATTAGCAAGTCGCGCAGGCCAATTGGAGCCTTACTCATGGATCAGGCTGTCATCGCCGGAGTGGGAAACGTCTACCGCAGCGAGCTGCTCTACCGGCATCTGATCGAACCGCACCGGCCTGGGACCCACATCAGCGAAGCGGAGTTCGACGCCGCGTGGACCGACCTCGTCGCCCTGATGAAGATCGGCGTGCGGACCGGCAAGATCCTGACCGTCAGGCGGCCCGACGACAAAGGCGCGCCCTCCTACCGAGAGGGCAGGCCCCGCACCTACGTTTATCGCCGAGCAGGGGAGCCGTGCCGGGTGTGCGGCACGCCCATTCGCACCGAGGTCATGGAGGCGCGAAACCTCTTCTGGTGTCCGACCTGCCAGGTGTGACGGGATGACTCACAGCATTCTCGAAGGTACCGGGCGCTGACTCCCGTTTGATAGGACAATCAGCGGGTGGAACTCATCCTGGTGGTCGTCGTGGCCATCATCGTCACCGCCATCGCCCACCGTCGCGGCCTAGAGCCCGCGCTGATCATCGTCCTCATCGGTGGCGCAGCGTCGTTCCTTCCCGAGTTCGAGCCGCCGGAGCTCGACTCGCACATCCTGTTGACCGTGGTGTTGCCGCCGTTGCTTTACTCTGCGGCGCTTGACTTTTCGTTCCCCACGTTTCTGCGAAACATCCGGCCGATCCTTGGACTCGGCGTTGGGCTCGTCGTGGTCACCGCGTTCACGGTGGCGGCCATCTCCTCGTGGCTCGTCGTCGTGCCGCTCACGTTTGGCACGGCACTCATCCTCGGGGCGATCGTCGCTCCGCCCGACGCCGTCACCGCGGTCGCAGTGGGGCGCAAGCTCGGCTTGCCCAAGAAGGTGATGGCGATTCTCACGGGCGAGAGCCTCATCAACGATGCCGCCGCCCTCACGTTGTTCTCGATCGCGGTGGCTCAGGTGGCTGGCGGCCACACGTTCATCGAGAATCCCTTCCTGCTATTCGGTTACAGCGCGATCCTTGGCCCGATCGTCGGCGCCGCACTCGGCTACGTGACACTGTGGATTCGCAAGCGATTGGCCAACCCTGGTTTGGAAACGGTGCAGGGTTTGGTAGTGCCCTTCGCGGCATTCATCACCGCGGAGGAACTGCACGCGTCGGGCGTGCTCGCCGTCGTCGTCGCGGGATTCGTCGTTGGCAACGGCACATTGGGCGCGGGCTATCAGACACGGCTGCAGGAGCGCTACGTGTGGAATTCGATGGACGTGCTGCTCGAGGCGTTCGTGTTCGCCTACATCGGCCTGCACTTGCGGTTCGTGTTAGAGGATCTGAACGAGGCGCACGAATCGCTGACCGAGGTCGCGCTCGCATCGTTGATCGTGCTGGCGATCGTCATGCTGATCCGACCGATCTCGGTCTTGGCGATGTTCGGTCGAAACGTGTTGTCGCGTCACGTCGAGAGCAGGCTGAGCGTGCCAGTGCCTGCGAGTGGGGGCCGCGGTGCGCTTGGCACCCTGCGCCGCGATAAACCTCCAGGCAAGTGGCGCTCGCGCATCGATCGTCGGTCGCTGACGTGGCAGGAGAACGTCGTCGTGTCGTGGACTGGCATGCGCGGGGTGGTGACTCTCGCTGCCGCGGCGGCCATCCCGAGGCTGACCGAGGCGGGCGAGCCATTCCCGGAACGCGCGACGATTCAGGCGATCGCGTTCGTCGTCAGTGTCGGCACCCTGCTGATCCAGGGTGCGACGCTGCCGCTGCTGATCAGCAGGCTTCACCTCTCGCAGGACGACACCGACGAACGTCAGGAGACGCTCAAGGTCGAACGCATCGTGCACGACGCGGCCGACGAGGTGCTTGCGGCGTTCAGGGCCAATCCGCCAGCGGGACTCGACCCTCGCGTCCTGCTCGAGATCCGCTCCACCGTTGCCCGCCAGTCGCAGGACGCCGAGGAGATGCCCGATCCCGGTACCCACACGTTGCGCGCAGAGGTGTTCGCGGCCTTGTACCTCGACGTCCTTGCCGCGCAGCGAGCAGCGCTGATCGCCGAGCGCGACGAAGGTGGCGTCGAGGACGAGGCAGTGCGCGCCATGTTGGAGCGGCTGGATCTCCAAGAGGCCGGCGTGTCGGCCCGCCTGGAGAGCCGCTTCTAGTTCGAGTGACAGGCCACCAGGTCACCGCACGACGGTAGGTCGATTGGGTGTGAAATCGTCGGCGGCGCACTGGTAGTCGTTGGTGGCTTCGACTGCGACGGTGGCCACTGGTGGTGCGTCGGCCGGGGATGCCACGGCGGTGGCGCGTGCACCGTCGAGGGCGGGGTCTCCGGTGCGGGTGCAGGGGGAGGCGGGGGAGCGACGACGACCACCGTCGGCGCGGGCGCGGTCCTCGTCACGGTGACGACCGGTGCAGCGGGTGGGGCGACGACCGCGGTGACGGACGGAGGTGGCGGGGGCGTCGACTTGGAGCGCGCGGCAGGTATCGGCGCAACGGTCGCGATCGGTTGGGGCGTGGGTAGAGGTCCTGGCACCGACGACGTGTCCATGGCCATCCACCCGACCGCAGCGAGGCCTGCGACGGCGAGCGCCGCTGCCAAGCCGCTGACGAGCCAGCCGGACGCCGACGACTTGGCGACCGTTGGCTGGATCACGGTCGGATCTGCAGGGGCGACGAAGTACGTCGGCGCATCGGTGACGTCTGAAGGGCTGGTTGGATCTGATGGTGCGACGAAGTGCGTGGTAGTTGGGGCGTTCATGAGTACTCCTGAAGGTTCGTGCGGTCCTCTTGGACCGCGTTCACCAACTAGGAGTCTCGAGGTGCGCGAAAGGCGACACTTTTTTCGGGACTAATTCTTGGTCGGTTTGCGTGGGTTAGAAGCCGAAGTCTCCGCCGCCGAAATCGAAGCCGCCGCCGTCGCCGCCACCAAAGTCGAAGCCGCCGCCATCTCCGCCGCCGCCGTCATACCCGCCGCCGCCGTCATACCCGCCGCCGTCGAGCTGGCCTTGATCGAAGCCCTGTTGGAAACCGTCGCCGTAGCCGTTCTCGAAGCCCTGGGCGCCGTAGTCGACGCCACCCATGCCGGAGAACATCGCATCGAACAGCAGCACCGAACCGAGTCCCCACGCGCCTGCGACCAGAGCGGGCTTCCACCACGGCTCGGAGTACCAGCCTGCAGGCACCGGACGGCCGGCCACTCGGCCGCCGGGGTAGTAGTTCGGGGTCCTGGCCGAGGGGCTCGGCGAGGCCTCAATTTCCTTGCCCTCGAACTGAACTCGACGGTCTTCGGTGACGGTACCTGCCGACGACTGCCCGTCGAGCGACTCGAGCTCGGGCCCGGGATCCATGCCCATGGCCACGCGTGCGGCGCGTACGTAGTAGAGGCCTTCCAACGCGCTCGCCTTCGCCAACTGCGCCTGACGCGCCGTGGTGGCTTGGTCGATCTGCGACCCCGCCGCGGTGAAGCGCTCGGACGCGTCGGCGAGTGCCTGCTTCGACGCGTCGTCGGTGCCACTGAGGCTGAGCACTTGTCCGCCAAGGCGTTCGATGACGCGACGCGCGTCGGCCTTGGCATCGGCGAGCGTCGCGGCGTTGCGCTTGCCCGTTGCCCTCGAGCTGAAGATCGCCAAGCCGATGACGGCCCCAACGACGATGACGATGAGCAGAAGCAGAGCGCCGGTCATGACGTTCAGCGTACCTACAGAAAAGTGGTCAGCCCGTTGACGAATCCGGCGCCCCGTTGCTACGGAGCGCCGGATTCATCCCCCTAATCGTTAGCCCTTATGGCGCAGCCGGCCCTGCGGTGCCGTTGGCCCCGCTGTCGGTGGTGCCAAAGCCGCCCTTGCCCGCCTTGCCGTTGAACGCGCCGCCGTTGCCGCCTGCGCCACCGATTGCCTTCGAGATGCTCGCTGCGAAGCCGCCAAAGCCGCCAGGGCCACCCTGGCCCTTGGTGCCGTTGACGAGGCTGGAGCCCTTTCCGCCGGTGCCGCCCTTACCGCCGGTCGCCGTACCGCCGAACGCCGCGCCGCCGAACCCGCCGCGACCGCCGTGGTAGTTACCCGTGCCCTCGCCGCCGGTTCCGCCTGCGCCGCCGGTGCTGGTGCCGGCGACCGACGGGATCGTGATGGGGAGGTCGCCGAGGATCGGGATGTTGCTGATGTCGGGGATGGTGATGACGGTGCTAGTCCCGCCGGGGCCGCCCTGGCCAGGGAATTTGCCTTTACCGCCTGCGCCGCCTTGGCCGCCGAGACCGTCGGAGGCCGAGAGGACGCTCCCGCCTGGGCCACCGAAGCCGCCCAGAAGCTTGCCGCCACCCGCGTTGCCGCCCGCGCCGCCCTTGGCGTCGAGGAGGGAGAAGGCTCCGCCGCCGGGTCCGCCAAAGCCGCCGACCGTCCCGCCGTCGGCGCCGCTACCGCCCGCACCGCCGGTCGCCTGCACTAGGCCGGCCGCGAAGCCACCGACGCCGCCGGGTCCACCGAACACGCCGCCGGTTGCGCCGGCGCCACCGCCGCCTCCCTTTGCGATGGCGGGGGAGATTGCGAGCCCACCGAACCCGCCAAGACCGCCAGCGATGCCGCCGGTTCCTGCTCCGCCGCCCTTGCCTCCGGTGGCGAGCGCCAGGGCGATCGCCTTGCCGCCGGTGCCTCCTATGCCGCCGACAAGTCCGCCTGCGCCGCCAAGGCCACCGGCGCCGCCGTAGGCCGCCAGATTCTCGGGCAGGAACGGAATCGGCGTCGAGTCGAACGAACCGAACGAGCCTGCGTTGCCGCCCGGACCGCCATGACCGCCGATGAACGAGCCAGTGCCGCCCTTGCCGCCGGTGCCACCGTTCTCGACCCCTATGGTGCTGCCGTTGATGAACGAGCCGAGGCCGCCTGCGCCGCCGCCCCCGCCGATCAATCCGGACCCGCCGTCGCCGCCGCTCGCCTCGGTGCTAATGCCTGCCGCCGCAAGAAGGCCCGTGAGCGCATCCGTGTAGGTCCTGGAACCGCCAGCACCGCCCTTTCCGCCAAGCACGGCGCCGTTGGCGCCACCGCCGCCGTTTCCTGCCGTTGCGTTGACGCCGCTCGCGTTACCGCCATTACCGCCGCCGCCGCCAAGGAGGCCGCCGCCGCCGAGGCCGCCGATTCCACCCGTGCCGGTGACATTGCTAGCGGTTCCGGTTCCGGTGCCTGCGCCGCCGCCGCCGCCCTTACCACCGAGCAGTACCCCGAGTCCGCCGGTAGCGCCCGCGCCGCCGACGCCGCTCTTCGTGCCGGTGCCTGCGCCGCCGTCGCCGCCGCCGCCGCCGAACAACCCCTGCCCGCCGACTCCGCCGCCGCCGCCGCTGCCGTTGACGCCGCCCGTGCCGAGTCCGCCGGTGCCGCCCTTACCTGCAAGGAATGTGCTATTGCCGCCAGCGCCGCCCGTCTTGCCGATTCCGCTGAGGGTGCCGACTCCTTCACCGCCGGTTCCACCCCGGCCACCGCCCAGGACGCCAGCGCCGCCGCCGCCGCCAAGCCCGCCGGTGCCGACGCCGACCGGGGTCGCGCCGTTGACGCCGACTCCGTTGCCGGTGCCGCCGCCGCCGCCGTACCCGCCGAAGCCGAGGACACCCGCGTCGCCGCCCGTGCCGCCGTTGCCGCCGAAGCCGTTCAAGTAGGCAGTTCCATTGCCGCCGCCGCCACCACCGCCGCCGATGCCAGCGACGGATCCACCGCTTCCACCGTTGCCACCACCGCCGCCGGTCGCGGTGGCTGAAGCGTTCTTGGCCAGCGGATTCGTCTTGGCGTTGCCACCCAGGCCACCGACGCCGCCGAAGCCGACCAGTCCGGCGTCGCCGCCGGTGCCGCCCTTACCGCCTTGCGCGGGCCCGGCGATAGTCGGGTTGCCCAAAGGCGTTGTCACTGGCGGAGTGTCCACACTGGGATAGAGCTGATGGACGCCGGGGATGACGACCGACTTACCGAAGACCGTGAAGGTCGCGCCGTCGGCGTAGGCGTCATCGATGTTCTGGCAAGAGAAACCTGATCCAGCAGGGCAGCTTGTGGTCGGAGTCGGGTTTCCGGTGGTCTTGACCTGGCCCACCTCTAACCCGGTGAAGTTTCGGCCCCCTGTCGTGATGGGCCACGCCGAGTCGTACAGATACTTGATCCTCTGGATGTTGCCGTCGGTTGTCTGAGTAGTCAGTTGCTGTGAGCCGTCGTTGATTCCGGCCCCGCCCGCGCCGCCAGCTCCACCCGAACCGAAGATGCTTCCGCCGTTCCCGCCGGCACCGCCGTCGCCACCCAGGCCGAGATTCACCGGGGAAATTGTCTTTCCTTCACCGCCGGTGCCGCCCGCGCCGCCTTTGCCGATCAGCGTGCTGGCACCGCCTTGGCCACCGGCGCCGCCAGTCGCCTTACCCGCTACGACGCCGGTGGTCGTCGTGTTGACCGTGCTGAGGTCGACGGTTTCGATCTTGTAGGCGGGACTCACTAGGGTTACTGCGGCGACGTTGTCGTAATACGAAGGCGGCGGATTCGCGGGGTCGTAGATCGCTCCGTTTTTGGTGTAGAACGTTTCGCTCTTCAGCGTGGCAGTGCCGCCGCCGATGGAGTTCGCGTTGCCACCGCTACCGGCGAGCCCACCGTCGCCGATCAGGCCACTTCTGCCACCGTTACCGCCGGTGCCGCCCGTCGCGTCGCCCTGCTCGCTGGTGGCGTCGCCGCCTTTGCCGCCCTTGCCGCCATTGCCAAGGATCACGCCGCCTGCGCCGCCCGAGCCACCACTCTTGCCGACTGCGTTGGCCGTCAGGGTGGTAGTCGTCGCCCCGGCGGCGCCACCGTCGCCGCCTCTGCCGAAGAATCCCGCGGCGCCACCGTCACCGCCCGCGGCATTGAGACCGCCAGCGCCGCCGTTGCCGCCGGAGCCGACGAGGCCGCCCTTGCCGCCGGAGCCGCCTGCGACACCTGCTGTGGTAGACGTGCCGCCTGCCCCGCCCTTGCCCCAGAGCACGCCAGCGTTGCCGCCGTTTTGGCCGGGAGCTCCGTCGATGCCGGGGCCGATCAATAGTCCGCCGGTACCGATGAGGGTGCCTGCCGGTCCGGAATTGAGTATGTCGACAGCCCCGCAGATCGCTCCACCGCCGCCGCCCTCGCACAGTGGCGCGGCTGACGCAACGCCGTCGGCCAGGCCGGTGGAAAGGCTGGCCAGGGTCCCGGCTGCGAGCGCCGCGCTCAGGATCGCCCCGCGCGCCACCTGCTTCGCACCGTTGCCTGTCGTGGTTGTCTGCTTGTCGCCGTCGCCACGAAAGGCGCGCGGTACTTCGGTATTCGTTAGGTCGTTCGTCATTGAATTCTCCCCACGACTTGGACGGCCTCGGCCCATATTTGACGCTGGCGACAACCAGCGCGTCCGCGGAGAGTAGCAATTATTGACGCGTCCGGCAGTTGATTGCTCGGAACGTCGGTGATTGCTCGGAACGTCGGGAAGAGCCGTCGATCGTGACGAAAAGGCGCGTCGTCTTTCACCGCGTGCGCTAGGGCAAAGGTGAGTCCTGCCGCTTGGTCTCGACGCCGTGCGGGCGTTGCTGCTCATCTTTGCGGCCAACGACATTCGGTGGCGTGTCGCAGCCTGATAATGGGCCTTGACCTGTGGTAACGAGTAGGTCAAGGAAGTCGGATGCCAGGTCGGGGGCCGCGAGCGCACGGTGTTTGCCGTTGACCCACTGCGAAGCGCGCGATTGACTGGCCCAGTTGGCGATCGTTATCGTTCAGTTATTGACCATTTCGATGTCGTGCGTCGCTGACTGGTTTAGTCTCTTGTTGCCGTGTGATAGCCGCAACAGAGCCCGGCTAGCTCGGCGGCGAAATGGCCGCTGCCGCTCCAAAGTTAAATAGGCTACATAAGCTTCATCTGCGCAAGGCGTAGCGGCGTCGCGCTAACGTACTCTGTCGCGGCCGCACGCAAGTCCACTTCGCTCAACAGTCGCACGCCGTTGCGCTCGAACCTGATCACGTCCCTGAGCGCCAGGGACAACATTTCTTGGGCCAACGTCTCGTCGTCCCGCTCACCGTTTAGCAGTGGCAGCAGATGACGGTCGACGGGCGGCAACGGCACTGCTTCGTGCCATCGGTTGAAGACGGGTGTGTCGTCCCAACGTGCCAGTTCAGCCGCGCGCCTCACCGGTTCGTCCAGCCGAAGCAGCGCGCCGGCCCGCCCGGGCAACACTGGATCGAGGCGATACCTTGCAAGCCCGCGCATGAACAACACTTCGAGGAGCTCATCGATCCTCGCGGACTGGTCGACGGCAGCTTCGACTCCAGCCGCGGAAAGCCTGGCGCTCGCCGCGTCCAGTAGTTCATCGTGCGACATCGTCCACGGCCAGCGGGCGGTCAGCGCATCGAGCGCGGCCTTCACGCCGGGATCGGGCGTAAACAACGTTGCGTCGTGGCCAAACTCCTGAGCCGACTGATCGAGAATCGTCGGGCCGCTGGTGGGTGGGAGCGACGCAGCGAAATGCATTGCGCCGAAACGCTTACGGTCGATTTGGTAGGTGATCTGCGGTGCGCACTCGCCGTGCACCAGCAGCGACTGCCGAAACGTGCGGTTGACGACGAAATCGAGATACTGCTCTACCAACACCTGACTGTGCCCGCACTCCCTGAGTAACGGTAGCGAGACCTTGTTGCCGTAGTTGATTGCGAACATGATCGGGGGGCTCGCGTCGGCCAGGTAGGAGAGGAAGTGCGGGTCGCAGCGTTTCCCGAAGTCGAGGAAATAACACGGGGCGTTGAACATCTCCAGGTACTCGTGGAGCAGGTAGTAGTCCTTTGAGCCGACGCGGATTGCGTCGAAATCGGCCAGCGCCTTGGCCAATATGCTGTCGGGTTGCGACACCTCGTTGAGGAAGTCGATCATTCCGCGCGCATAGCTCAGCTTTTCCTCTGGCGTACCTCTGTCGCCGCCGCGCAGCATCATCGCGTCGCGCACGATCTCCTTGGCCTTCCAGCCCGGATACGTGTTGTAGCTGACATACGCCACGCCGTTGTGGGCGAGCAAGGCGTGACAGGCCGACAGGATCGCCTCTTGCACGTTGGCAGGCACCCAGCTGTATACGCCGTGGCAGATGATGTAGTCGAACTTGCCAAGGTCATCGAGATCCGTCGCTGCTATATCACCTTGCCGCAGAGTAAGATTCGGCAGTTCGAGGGCTCGGATGTCTTCGGTGCCCTTGTCGATCTCGACCTGTGAAAGGTCGATGCCAACCACCTCGGCCTGGGGATGCCAGGCAGCGAAGGGGATCAGGTTGCCACCGGCGGAACAACCGATTTCGAGCACCCGCGCACGAGACACCGGAGGTGGGTCGAGCCCGAAAAGGTGCGCGATCGCCGCTATGTGTCCGGGGGCGGATTGGAAGAACGCGTGCGATTCGTATGGCACCGCGTCGTACTGGGCGCGTACCTGTTCGACGACCTCGTCCATTGCGTCCCCCTTGGTGCGTTCACTTGGTTGGCGATCGATGCTTGCACTCCGTTCTATTGGACCGCGAGTCGGCATGCCGATCTGGTCGTGGACGATTGTTTGGCCCGGCAAGACCGGAGTGTCCAGACACCGTGTGTTTCGGTGTGCGGCCTCGCTAACCTGCGATAACGTATTCGGCCATGTCCACAACGTTCTCCGCAGAGGACACCGAGCGTCCCGAATTTTGGCTCGACCTATGCGCCGGGATGTCGATCGAGGGCGACGGAATCGCCGCCGCCGCCGAATTCCGCGACACCGATCGGCTGATTTCGAATCTGAGGCGCGAGGGCTACTTTCAAGTGCCAGGGGTGCTTCCGGAAAGGTGCACAGCCCCGATTCGCGCGGCGCTGGCGATCTTGTTCCAACGCGGAATCCCATTGCCATTCATTTATGTCTACGACGAGCCGTGGCAATTGTTTCGTCGGCTATCGGGGATGCTCTCGGCCGTGCTCGGCAACGAGTATCGGGCCCTCCCGGATTTTTGGGCATGGTACGTAAACCCGAGCGACGATGCCGTCGGGTGGGGTGCCCACCGCGATCGTCCACTTCAAAACACACTCGAGAATGACAATTCGCCGATGACGCTCACCGTGTGGGTTCCGCTCAGCGACGCGACGACGCTCAACAGCTGCATGTACGTCCTGCCAGCTCATCTCGATGGGCGCTTCGCGCAACGCAATTGGAATGGCGACGGCCCGCCCATCATCCAGAACCTTCAGGACATCCGCGCGCTGCCCGCCACGGCGGGAAGCGTGCTCGCCTGGAACCAATCGATCTACCACTGGGGTAGCCGCGCCAGCGACCTTGGCGAGTCCGCCCGAGTCAGTGTCGCGTTTGAGTTTCAACGCGGGGACCGGGATCCTTTCGCGCTTCCGTTACTCGACCCGGCACGTCAGCCGTCCTTCAACGAGCGGATTGCCCTCATCGGCAGGCAGATTCTCCAGTATCGCCACATGTACCCGCTCACGCCCGAAGTCGCAGGGGTGGCAAACACGCTCGTCCAGCGCTACATGCCATCCGTGGCGCTGGCCTGAGAGCGCTTCAGCTCGATGGATGACGCGGTCGATCAGGTCCGTGCCGAATACGACGAGGTGCCATACGAGTCTCACGCGTTCCCGCAGACGGCGCCAGGGAATCTGGCTGCGGTCGCCCATCTGTTCGGGCTTGACGCCCCGGCTGTAGCCACGGCCCGGGTGCTGGAGATCGGCTGTTCGACCGGGGGCAACTTGATCCCGTTCGCGACGTGGTACCCGCAAGCCCAAATCGTCGGCGTCGACCTCTCGGACGTCCAGATCAATCTGGGCCGCGAGAGGGTAGAGGCGCTCGGGCTCGGCAATCTCGAACTGCTGCAAGGCGACATCGCCGCCGCCGACCTCTCGGCGTTGGGCAGATTCGACTACATCATCTGCCACGGTGTCTATAGCTGGGTGCCGGTGAATGTGCAGGAGGCGATCCTTGCGGCGTGCCGTAGCTTGCTGACCCCCAACGGCGTCGCCTTCGTCAGCTACAACGTCTACCCGGGGTGGAAGGGCAAGGAGATCGTCCGCGACGCCATGCTGCTGCGCAGCGGTGGCAGGCAGACGGCCGCCGAGAAGTTGGGCTACGCCCGAGGCATGGTCGACTTCCTCGCGAAGGTCGCTCCGCCCGACACCGTACTGGCAAGGGCGCTAGCTGATTTCAAGAGCGACCAGAACAATGCCAGAGACTCGTACGTCCTTCACGAATTCCTCGAGACGTTCAATGCGCCATGCTATTTCCTCGAGTTCGGGGAGCGGGCCGAACCGCATGGCCTCGGCTACCTCGGCGACGCGACGCCGCATCTCATGTTCGCAGGGAACTACGGTGACGACATCGCCGAACCCTTGCTCAAGGAATGCGGTCATAGCCAGATCCTGGTCGAGCAGTATCTCGACTTCTTCGTCAATCGTGCGTTTCGGCAGTCCCTGCTCGTCCACGCCGAGCGGGTGACGGAGATCCGCTACAACGTCGACCGAAGCCGGTACCGCGACCTGCACTACGCCGCATGGCTGCCGCCGGTGGACGGCGACACTCGACTGGACGCCTCGCAGCAGGAGTACGGGACGGCCGATCGCTCGCTCTTCACCAACGATCCTGGCCTCAAGGCGGCCGTCGACGCACTCAACGTCCGATGGCCATGGACCATGTCCCGTCAGGAACTGCTGGACGCAGTGGGAGAGCGACTCGAGACCGCAGGCATCGCGGCCGCAGAGGACCAAACCGCGAAAGTCGATGAGCTGCTTGAAGTCATCGTCATGCGCGGGATGGCCCGGTACCGGCTCGATCCCGTATTGCCCGAGCTCGCACACACGCCGATACGGCTCGACGAGCCGACCCGACGCATGGCGGCGCTGCCCAACGTCGATTACGTCTCCAATGTCTGGCACGAAGACGTCGCGCTCTCGGTCGTGGACAAGCATCTGCTGCCGCTGCTCGACGGGTCCCGCGACGACGACGATTTGAAGGAAGAACTGCTGTTCGTCGCCCTTGCGGACGTGATTCGCTTCGAGCGCGACGGGATGCACCTCACCGACGACGCCGACATCCGTGCCGCAGTGGCCGAACAGGTCGACACCCTGCCGGAGCGGCTAGAGCAACTGAGGCTGCTGCGGTTTAGGTGACGCTAGTCGATGACTGCGGCGGCCTTCCGGACGGTGATCGGTGCAGCGAGTTCCTGTTCGTCGCAGAGCCTTTGGAGCTTCTCGAGGGTTGCGTCGAGTCCAGGTCCGAGCCGTGGGCCTGGCGTGAAGGTCGCAGGGAGGTGTTGCATACCCTGGATGACGCCAATCGTCTCGTAGTGCACGGCGCCGTCTGGGTCGCAGCGGAAGTCGGGCATCCGGTCGAGCACCGCGGTGAGCATGGACTTGAATACGACGCGGGCGACGTTGGATCCGATGCAGCGGTGGACGCCGAGACCGAAACTGAAGTGCCGGTTGCCTTTTCGATCGAGGATGATTTCGTCCGGATTCTCGAAGATCTCCGGGTCGCGGTTGGCCATCGCCCACGACAGCCATAGCCGTTCGCCCTTCTTCAGAGGGACGCCCTCGACCTCGGTGTCCGCGGCGATGGTGCGACCATCGCCCGGCGCGGGTGTGAAGAATCGCAGGAATTCCTCGGTTGCGCTGTCGAGTAGCGTCCCGCGCTCACGGCTCAGCCGCTCGCGTTGCTCGGGGTGTTCCGACAACCACTCCAGCGAGTGCGCCGTGAGCGCCGTGGTGGTGTCGAAGCCGCCGCCGATCAGCAGCATCAACATGCCGAGAAGCTCCATGTCTGGCGCAGGTTTGCCGTCGACGCGCACCCTGACCAGTGCGTCGATCAAACCTGGTCTGGGATTTTCCCTGATGTCTGCCGCGTGCCGCATCATTTCCATCGCGGCGGCGATCGCGAGATCGGTGACGCGTTGTGCGTCGGGTGAGTCGGCCGGGGTGTACACCTGGGCGTGCGCAGGCTCGCAGTAGATCTCCCAGTCCCGCAACGGAACTCCAAGCAGACCGAGCGTCAGCACCGCAGGGACGATGTTGGCGAGGTCGTCGACGAAGTCGATCCTGCCGCCTTCGATCTTTTCGTCGAGGCACGCCTTGACGATCTCGTCGACCACCGGAACCCAGCGCTGTATTGCGGCGGGTGACAGATACCCGTTCAGCGGGGAGCGGTACAAGCGGTGCTCGGGGTCGTCCATTTCCAGGAAACCGCCGCGAACGATCTCGCTCGTTGGAGCCCTCGGGATCGTGATCCCGGTGTAGCCGTTGCGGACGCCCGTGACGTCGTTGTCGTTGGAGACGTGCGGGCAGCGCGCAAGTTCGAAGACTTCCTTGCTACCCGCGGCGACCCAGTGGCCGCCGTAGGTATCGGTCCAGGCGATGGGACAGCGACTGACCATCGTCGCGGCGATGGCCTCGAACTGCTCCCGATATTGCGGCGTGTGGCGGTCGAATTCGAAGCTGCGGCTGACTCGACGGGAATCCAAAGTAGTTTCGTCGGTCATCGCGCGCTCCCAGTGATGGTCGGCTGTCTTCACAGGATAGGAATTTGAATCTCGCGCGGGCGGTGCTTCGGTGAAATCGGCCGCTCGGAGGCGATTGCATCGACTCGGAGCACCTAATCGGGTCGCGGTTGGCGCCCGTGACGAGCACTTTCATGGGATCGCCCCCGAACCATCGATCTCGATGAGCATCCGCACACGGAGGCCGCTTGCGAAGTGGGCGATCGATCAATAGACGGCGCGGAACAGGTGAGCACCGAAACCCCTTGTGCGACTGCGTCAACGGCGGGGACGTCCCAGGCAGTGGGGCACCGGTGGCGGGTTTCAGAACTTCAAGAACTCGCCCCACACCCACCCCGTGCCGCCAGGCATTTCGGGAAGGACCACATGGCACCAACCGTCGCGGCACGGCTCGACGAGGGTGACTTGCCGACCCGGGTGAAGTACGCCGATGACGTTGCCGACGCCGTCGGGAACGTCGTAGATGTCGACGGCATCGACGACCGTCCCAACGCCACCGCCACCCGCGGCCGGAGCCGAGGTGGGCGTGGCCTGAGCGGTCGTTGGCGGTGCCGTGGTCGACGGTGTCGTCGGCGCTGACGAGGTCGACGTCGCAGCCGCAGACGGGGGAGTCGACGTAGCGACTGGATTGCCCCCGTTCGACGACGACATCACGAAGATCAAGACGGCGACGAGCCCAACGACCGCAATGACCGCGAGCACTAGCGCGTAGGGCACCCATCGCGGCAGCCGGGCACGTGGTGGCGGAGTCGCCTGGTCGAGGGAATTCGACGGCACCGGAGCGGGCGGGACCGGAACCGACGGTGCCGGCGGAACCGGAGCGGATGGGGCTGGGGGGACGGGAACGGATGGAGCCGGGGGGCGTCGTCCCTGTTCGAAGGCCGTCGACTCCGCCGGGTACGGCACTCGCGCAGGGTTTCCGACTGCGTCGCGGGCAGCCTGCGCAAGCGATTTCACGCTCTGATAACGCTCGTTCGGGTCCTTGGCCAGCCCGGTGGCGATGACGGCGTCGAGCTCGCCCGGTAGTCCGCGCCGCAAGATCGAGGGCCGTGGCGGCGGCGTCCACATGTGAGCGGCCGCCAACTGCTCGAAGCTGTCACCCGGATAGGGCCGCTGTCCGGTCACGGCTTCGTGTAGAACGCACGCCAGCGCGTAGACGTCGGAGCGCGGATCGATTGCGCCGGTGGAGATTCGCTCGGGCGCCATGTAAGCCCACGACCCGATCGCGTTGCCGGTACCCGTCAGAGTGGAATCGCCTGCCGTGCGTGCGATGCCGAAGTCGATCAAGTACGCGAAATCGTCTTCTGTGACGAGGATGTTCGACGGTTTCACGTCGCGGTGCACGAGGCCGATCCGGTGAGCGGCATCCAGCGCGGCCGCAACCTGTTCGATGATCCACGCCGCCCGCGCTGGCGGGATTGGGCCGTTGTCGATGATGGCCTGCAGATCCTGGCTGTCCACTAGGCGCATGTCGACGTATAGGCGACCGTCGATTTCACCAAAGCTGTGGATCGGCACGACGTGAGGTTCGTTCAGCCCGGCGGCGGCGTACGCCTCACGCCGGAAACGCTGTTCGAAGACTGGGTCGGACGCGAGCCCTGGGACCAGAACCTTCAGCGCCACCACACGATCGGTTTCGGTGTCGTACGCGCGCCAGACCTCGCCCATGCCGCCGCGCCCCAACATCGACAGCAACCGATAGCGACCGAACGGTGCACCTTCCATGACGACCCCCGCACCCTCAGCAACCTGGAAATCAGCACCCTAACCCACATTCCGGGCTGCCAGCGAGGTTGGGAGCGGTCTCAACGGCAACGGAATTCGGCTACGCCGTGACGCATCGGCGAACCGCCCGCTTGACGCCTGCGACGCTGCAGCCGATATGGCTTAGCGCCGAGTGCGTAGGCACCTGCACCTGAGGGTGTGCGCGCCCGGTGCAGCATTTATTGACGAGGCGATCGCTAAATTTGCTGAAACTCTTGCGATCTTGATAAAGGGGGGGTTACCGTTCCCGCCTGGGTCTGGGGATACCTGCATCAAGATTATAAGAAGAGGGACGATGTTCATCCGCATTCTCGTCGCAGCCGCCGTAGCCACGACGGTTGCTGTGGGAGCCGCTCCGGCGGCCTCAGCAAGTCAATACAAGAACTGCACGGAAGCTCACCAAGCCGGTCGCTACGACATTCCGAAGGGGGACCCCGACTACTGGCCGGGCGGAGACCGCGACGACGACGGCATCGCCTGCGAATCGTGAGGGCAAGAGGACCGCTAGGGCGACGCGGGCGTCACCGGCGCGGTGTCCGATAGCTGAAGACCACCGGCTGAACTGACGGGCGATTTGGGCTCGAGTTTGGGCAGGCGCTCGAGGGGTGCGCATGCCGGGCTTGCTACCCGCCGTCGTCCTCAGAGTGACGCACCAGCTGCGCCATGCCTAACCAATGCGGCGCGCGAATTCGCCACTCCGGAGCAACCGCCTTGGCCGACCTCACCGTGACCGAGGCGCGGGAGCGCCTGGTACTCGACTGGTCGCAGCCCTACCGTCACGCGACGTTCTACAAGGCCGTGTACCGGCCTGCCGTACTGCGGGCTAACCGGGCCGCTACGGCCAGCGGGACCACAGGCGCACTCCTACCGCCGCAGCTGAGATTCCATGCTCTCCGCCACACCTACGCGAGCCTGATGATCGCGGCGGGTCGACCGATGTTTGAGGTGGCGCGGTTCATGGGCCACTCGAAGCCGAGCACCACCGAGACGGTCTACGCGCACCTGCTCGCGGACGACCACACCGACGCGATGGCCGCGCTGGGCGCGATGGAGGCTGAGCCCAACTACGGCCCGAACGTGGTGCAGTTCAAGGGTTAGGCAGGCTCGACGGCCTCGTCGAAGTAGGAGTCGATATGAGCCGCAGCCTCGGGGGAGCGGCCGGAAATCTCTTGTTGCGCAACCATCATGCCGACGACCGATAGTTCGAATCCCTGTGCGGCGGTGGACTCAATTTGGTCCAGCAGGTTCGCCAAACCTGGTTTGCGGCTAGCGATTCTCTCGCGAAACTCGCGCTGATCGATGGATCGTTCAGCGATGAAGGCCCTGAGCTCCTTCTTCCAATCGTCCCATTTCGCAGATTCAAACTGCGTCTGTACGTCGTTGTTCAGCAACTCGGCAGCGGCGTCTGGCTGTATCCGTAGCTTCCGGGGGCCGTCGGGTTCGTGTTCATCGGGCAGCAAGCCAAGAATGCTGTCAGCCTCAGCTGAGTCTCTGACGACTGGTGGAAGATCGGCCTTATCGAAGGGTTCGTACATCAAATTGGCGTACTGCGTGTGAAGCCTCTGATATATCTGCGGTCCCAATTCCCCGTAGTATGTCCCAGCTTCGGTGGTGCCTAGATAGTCGAGATCCACCGAGCTAGTTGGTATTTCGCCGTAGTACGTGGAGAGATCAGCCTCGAGCCCATCGATCACCTGATTCAGGTAGTACGCCCTTGCGTAGGTGCGGTGGTTCAACCAGTAGATTGCGCCTAAGAGGCGGATCATCCTAGGTGTTAGGACCCGGGCGCATCCGATCGCGCGCCGCAATACCAACTCGCGTCTACCGCCAGCGGGCTCTGATATGAGTTCCGTAACGAGTTTGGCGAGGGTTGCGCCAAGATCGTCATCGGGAATTTCGCCATATGCCTCTTGAATCTGGAGGAGGGCAATCTGCGCGCGTGGTTCGGCGAAAACCTCAAGCAGTTCAGGATCTTTTGCGATAACCCGCTTGATGACTTCAACAGCGATCTTCATTGCTCTCGCGTCGTAAGTCTGTTTTGCTTCATCTACCAGGCGGGGCGCGTTCCGCGTCCACAGCTCCAACGCCTGATCTTCTAGCCTCTTCGCCAGATCTTGGAAACGCTCCTCGGTGACGCCGTAATGGTTATGAACGACAATGTCCCGCGCGGCCTGGTTGTTAGTCGAGCCCTCGCCGCCGTCCTGCTCCTGCCTCACGGCGACTGCTTGTCCTTACCCGGCGGTGGCTGGTTGATGTTGATATCCCGTCCAGCCTGGTTGTTGGTCGACTCCTTGCCGCCCCTTTGCTTCTGTTTCACCTTGCCGGGCGACTGCTCACCCGCGCCCCGGTACTCCCAGAGGTAATCCAGGATCACGCCCACGATGGCGAGCGCACCCAAGGTGACCAGAAGCCACGGGGGCACCTTGTCTTGAACGTCCAAGATTCCGAAGATGATCGCGATGATGCCTGCGACTGCGCCCCCAATGCGCCCGACGGTCCGCCCCACGATTGATGCTCCCTTCCAGGGCACACGGTACGCGAACACCTGTTCGAGTCAAGCGCGACATGCCGTCCGCGGGGTGGCTATGAGCCGAGTGCGCGCAACTGCTGTCCCAGTAGCCACTTCTGACTCAAAATCACAGGTCAGGGGCGACGACACGCCGCTCAGCAAGGGACGGATAAGGGACGCGCGGCGGTCGAACTTATGCGCTACCCATCGTTGAAGCAGGTAGCTGGTGGAGCGGGCGACGGGAATCGAACCCGCGTAGCTAGTTTGGAAGACTTTTGTCGGGGGTGTGCGGGCGAACTCGCGCCGCTGCTCGAAGGCACCGGTCCTGAGAGGGTTAGCCCTGATAGGGCCAGTGATCGCGTAGCGCTGCGAGCGGCTGACCTGACGGTTCGAGGGCACCGAGCTACGCGGCCTTTTGCGGACTGATTGCGGACCGCGGCACGCGGGTCTGCTGCCGCACGGCTGGCACCCGCCGCCCTGGCGCTCAGCGCCCATCTCGGCCGCATACGGGCCGCAGCCGCGCCACAGGGCCGAACAACCGCTCCTCGTCGGCCAGGCAGATCGGCGGCAGCGTGCACACCCACGGGTGTCAGGTCACCGGGTACGACTACGTCGAAAACGGCAAAACCGCGATCTGAAACCTCGTGTGCCCCAGGGGTATCACCTGTCACGCGAGGTCAAGCCTGACACGCGAAATCTCGTCGAAGAGTGACGGACCCCACACTTTTTCCAATTGGCCACACGGCGCGCCACAGTGTGTTTGTCGGGGGCACATGGGAAGTTGGGCTTCCGCGCGAGCCGCATAAGGGCGACCCGCTCAGCCCGCCCCGAGTGAAAGCACCAACATCATGTCCACATCAGACGACGAGGAAACGCCAAAGTTCGGAGCCGTGGCCTACACGCCCGCCGAACTCGAGCGCCTGTTGGAAGAGCGACCGCATGAGTAGCGGTGGGCGGCGTTTGCGAGCGTGCTTGTCCAGCGCCGCGAAGCTGCCAGGTCGGCAACGTCACCGACAGCCCGTGAGCGAGCTTTCAACACGACGCAGCTCCGCAACCTAGCTCGCGAAGTGATCTACGGAACCGAAGCGCTCGGGCAAGAGCTATTCGACGCGGTCCTGAAGCCGGAATTCATGGGCGCGTTTGGCGAGAAGGAAAGCGACAAGGGTGCCGACGCTGACGCGATTCTGCGCAACGCAAATTTGGTGATGGATTATTACGAGCGGTACATCGCGCTCGGTCAGCGCGCCGCGACTGCCGCCGCACCAACGGATTACCTTGCCGTGCTGCAGAATACGGCGAAGGTCGTAGACAAGCCGCTCGCCGGGATGGACGAATTTATTCGCCACTACGTCGACGTCGTTCGGCTGATGCCGCCCGTAATCCTGGCCGCGGATGGCAAGAACTTCGAAGAGCCCGTCCCGCTGAAGCTCCACATGGACAATGACCTCCTGCAGCGGATCATCCGACAGCTAGACGAGCTGGATGACGCAGCATGACGGACAAGGAGCCTGAGGTCTACGTCAGCAGGGCGGTTGGTGGATCGCACAGTGGGGCGGTCGTGGCATTGACGCCAATCAAAGCTGGCGACCTCACCGACGAATATATCGGGCGGCAGTTGGGCTTTCACGATGCTCGGATACAGGCGAACATTCCCGGCGAGATACTCCGCGTCGAGCATCACGATGGCCCTCCGGCGACCGTGGACGTGTATTTTCGCTACCTCGCGCCGGTGCCCGGTGCGAAGCCGTCAGGTGAAGACTTCATGCGCGTTGAGGCTTGGTTCGAGCTGCAGCTGGTCGAGACGTTGCCGTTCTAGGTCACCAAATAGCAGTCGCCACAACGGTACGGCCACGGCCAGCGTGCTCTAGTAGTCGGGAGGATTCCCACACGCCGACCGTGGCCGCGTCTGGCGGCGACGGTGCCGGGGATCGCTGACCCGGCACCGCGCCACGTCACCGGGCGATGCGCCGACCGGGGACGCCGGTCTGCTTGCCCGCGTCGATGCCGCGACGAGCTGGCGACAGCGGGCGGTGCGGCCCGCCTTCGTCGGGCGGTACGCCGCGTCGCGCCTCGCGCTGCTGATGCCCCGGCTTCTTGTTGTCCCAGCCGATCCCGCCCCCACGCTCTACGCCGAACTCGGAGTCTTCGACCTCGGCGAACGGGTCACGCGGAAAGTAGCCCACGGTGCGCCGCGCCTAGACCGGGATCACGGGCGCTGTGTAGGTCGAGCCGCTGCCGACCTGCAACACACTCGCCGCGCCTCTGTGGCGCACGCCCACACCAAAAGTCCTGAGAAAATGCGAATCTTGCACCGGATGTTGTACTCCCGGAATCATTCTCAGGCCGGACCAAGCCGGATCGGGGTACGACCGAAGCCCAATTACGTTGTCAGGGCTGTCGATTCCACCTGTCGCAACGACGGCGACGTAGTCGACAGGCACGTAGTTGGATTCGATCAGCCACGCCTTCCCATACGCGCCTTGCACTTTCAGACCGGTCCCGGGATGCTCGGCGGGCGGGATCGCGCCGTGGATGTTCTCGGCGCTAATCCACGCGGGCGCGTTCGAGCTAGGCACGAAGTCCCACTTTGCATTCGGGCCACCTGGCCGAGACTCGACACCTGCGCGCCAGCCCTGGATACTTTCACCTTCGGTTGGGTTGGCGAGGATGATCAGCTGTGAGCCGGGGCGGGTGCCGTAGCCCTTGACGGTCACTTCGTTGATCATCAGCTCGATGTCTTCGGCGTCGATCTGTGTTGCGCCTGACTTATGGTAATGCGTTGCAGTACTTGAGAACTCGACGCCCATGGGCGTCGGCGGGACCAGGCCGGCAGCGCCGTTCCAAAGGCCGTAAACGGTGGACCTCTCAGGGCTGAGCCACGGCGACGGATCGAACAACCGTTGCAGGACCGTGCCGTTCACAAGACGGTTGTCGGAGTCGAGTACGAGGCGCACAGCCAACAACATGCGGATGGCCTTCGCGCAGGAAGAGAAGCGAAAGATCGCCGAGCGGACGAAGGCGGGCATCGCTCGGCGGAGGCGTGAAGGCAAGCGCATTGGCAGGCCGTCCACACTGGATCACACTGTGGTGCAACGCATCCGAACCCTGCGGGCCGACGAGGGCAAGAGCGCGAAGGCGATTGCGGCGACGTTGACCGCTGACGGTGTGCCAACGCCGGGTGGCGGAAAGCACTGGCACGACAGCACGATTCGCGGAGTGCTCGCACGCGAGGGCGTGGCCTGATGGCCGCGCACGCCTGCCAGCGCTGCGGCCTGCCGTCCGCATGCACGCACGGCAACTGGTGCGATCGGCACCCGTGGCAAGCCGCCCTCGCTGCGGTGCCGCTGGCGATCTTCGCGCTCGGCTTCCTCGTCACGTACCCGCTCGTCGTGATGCCCGCCGTGCTGCTCGGCGGGATCGGGTACGTCGGCCAGCAAGAGCACCGCCGCCGCGCCGCCCTGGCGGCACGCGCCGACTACGAGCACGCCTGGCTGATGGCGCAGTACCAAACGCACACGGGCACAACGGAAAGGGCGAACTGATGGCTTCAACGTGGGTACGACCGCGAGGCAAGCGATGGATGCCAGGGTGGCGCAATCCTGACGGAACCGAGCACAACGGCACCCCTGACCGCGAGACGTTTCCGACGAAGAAGGCCGCGAACGCATGGCTGGCGGTCAACGTGTTGCCGAAGCTCGCGAGGGGCATCGGCGTGGACCCGAACGCGGGCAAGGTGCTGTTCCGCGATGCCGCCGCACAGTGGCTCGCTGGCCGTCACGACCTCAAGGCCACGACACGCGCCGCGTACAAGGAAGCGCTCGCGCCGACAACCGAGGACACCGCCACACGGCACAAGCCGTTGGCGCACTTGCGGATTGACAACGTGTTCGGCGGCTACCCGGTCAACGGCATTCGGCGGCAACATATCTCGGAGTGGATCGCGGCCATGATCGCGGCGGGCAAGAAGCCGAGCACGGTGCGCAACGCCTACTTCCTCGTCCGCCAGGTGCTCGGGCAGGCCGTGGCGGATGGTCTACTCGACGCGAACCCCGCCGACTAAGTCAAGCTGCCGACCGAGCACAGCAGCGGCAACGGAGCCGGTGTCGTGGACGACAGCTCGAAGTACCTGACCGCCGCGCAGATTCAGGCACTCACCGAAGCGGCCCCTTGGCCGTTCAACGTCTACGTCCACGTTGCCGGGTGGAGCGGCCTGCGAGCGGGGGAGCTGGCGGGGTTGCAAGTTCAGGACGTGGAGCTGCCGCCCGCGTCCATCAACCCGAACGCGCCTATCCGCCCTGGCGCTCTGCGGATCGAACGCACCGCTGGCCGCGTCGGCAAGAAGATCGAGTACCTCGCGCCGAAGACGAAGGGCAGCCGCCGCACGGTGCCCCTGACACCGCAGACGACCGCGATGCTCGCGGACTACCTCGCAAAGCACCCGCGTCGAAGAGAGCCGACCGCACCGCTGTTTCCGGCGGTCTGCTTGACGGCCCCGCAGCCCTCCACGGCGACGGCCCCGGCAGCACCGGCCAGGGAGCGCGCCGACCGACAAGCCGACGCCCTGGCGGCGCTCAGCGTCGAGGATGCGGAGAAGCGGTTGGAACTCGACTGGGCAAAACCGATGCGGCACGCGGGCTTTGTCAAAGCCGTATTCCGTCCCGCCGCGTTGCGCGCAAACCGGATGCATCCGACCGCCGCGCTGCCGCCAAGCACGCACCCGCACCAACTTCGGCACGCTTACGCGAGCCTCTGCATCGCGGCGGGCATTCCGGTTTTCGAGGTGAGCCGGTTCATGGGCCATGCGAAGCCGAGTACGACGGAGACGGTATACGCGCACTTGCTCCGCGACGATCACAGCGGCGCGATGGCCGCGCTCGGCGGGCTGGCCGTGCCAGCCAGCGCGGCGAGCAACGTCCTGCCCCTAACGTCGCACCGCGTCGGCGTCTGCGGACTAGCTGCGGACCGGAAACGCGGCCACGTATGAGCCTTCGACCTGCGAAAACGGCGCTACCTGCAAGAACTTGAGAGCGGGCGACGGGAATCGAACCCGCGTAGCTAGTTTGGAAGACTAGGGCTCTACCATTGAGCTACGCCCGCGATGGCACTGCACGGGAGACTGTACCGGCGCCGACGCATTCAAATCCAATTGATTGAGTCGCGTGGTCAGCCCGTAGTATCTCGACCGCAGAAAGGCACGGGGTGTAGCGCAGCTTGGTAGCGCATCCGCTTTGGGAGCGGAAGGCCGCAGGTTCAAATCCTGTCACCCCGACACAGACACCGATGAAGACACCGCACACCATGAACATGCAAGGAGTAACGCCGTGAAGAGCACCGTCGAGAAGTTGGGCCCGACCAGGGTTCGCATCAACGTGGAGGTGCCCTTCACCGAGCTCCAGCCCGACATCGACCGCGCGTTCAAGGAGATGGCCAAGCAGATCCGGATGCCAGGCTTCCGCCCCGGCAAGGTGCCGGTGAAGCTCCTAGAGTCGCGCATCGACAAGCAGGCGATGCTCGACCAGGTGGTCGGCGACGCGGTGCCTTCCCGCTACCAGGAAGCCGTCGTGACCTCCGACGTCAAGCCGATCGGCCAGCCCGAGATCGAGGTGACCAAGAAGGAGTACGGCGAGGATCTGACGTTCACCGCCGAGGTCGACGTTCGCCCCGAGATCACCCTTCCCGATCTGTCGACGCTGACGCTGGACGTCGATTCGATCAAGGTCGAGGACGAAGAGGTCGACACCGAGCTGCAAAACTTGCGTGCGCGTTTCGGGACGTTGTCGCCCGTCGAACGCGCCGCTGACGATGGCGACTTCGTGTCGATCGACCTGTCCGCCACCGTCGACGGCGTCGACGTTCCGGATGCGAAGACGGAAGGTCTCTCGCACGAGGTGGGCTCGGGCCAACTGATCGAGGGCCTCGACGACGCCATCAAGGGACTCAAGGCCGGCGAGACCAAGGTGTTCACCACGACTCTGGTCGCCGGTGAATTCGCCGGGAAGGAAGCTGACGTGACGGTCACCGTCAACTCCGTCAAGGAACGTGAGCTGCCAGAGGCGGACGACGAATTCGCCCAACTGGCAAGCGAATTCGACACCATCGACGAGCTTAAGGAGAGCCTCGTCGAGCAGGTCCGCCGCACCAAGCGCATCCAGCAGGCCGAGCAGATTCGCGACAAGGCACTCGAAGCCCTTCTCGAGAAGGTCGACGTGCCACTGCCTGAGGCGATCGTTCAGGCCCAGGTCGACGACACGCTGCACAACGCCATCCACGCCCTCGATCACGACGAGGCCAAGTTCGCCGAGGCGCTGGCCGAAGAGGGCAGCAGCCGCGAGGAGTTCGACGCCGACAACCGGTCGAACGCCGAGAAGGCGATCAAGACCCAGTTGCTGATGGACGACATCGCCGACGAGCTCCAGATCCAGGTCAGCCAGAACGACATCACCGAGCGCTTGGTGCTGATGTCGCGGCAGTACGGGATCGAGCCGGATCAGCTGGTCAACTACCTGCAGCAGAACAACCAGATTCCCGCAGTCTTCGCCGACGTCCGTCGCGGCCTGACCATCGCGGCCGTGGTGCACGCCGCGACCGTCAAGGACGCCGACGGCAACGAGGTCGACACGACGGAGTTCTTCGGCCCGCCTGCGACGGCCGCCGAGGACGTCATCGACGCGCCGGTCGATTCCGAGGTCGATGTCGAAGAGGATTCGACGGTCGAATCCGAGGAAGATTCGAAGGCTGAGGACGACGACGCGAAGTGACCCGCGTCCCAGGGCAAAATGCAGCCCTGAGCGAACGCCGGCGTTCTGGGGACTCCCATGCGGCGCTCGTTGGTTACTGTCGGTGAACGTGAACGGCGAGTATGAAGACTCGAGAAAGCAGGTATCCAGTCGTGACTGACATGCGTTCGAGCGGTTCGGGGCTCAACCTCGTCGACTCGGTGTACGAGCGGTTGCTGTCGGAGCGAATCATCTTCCTGGGTTCGCAGGTCGACGACGACATCGCCAACCGGCTGTGCGCTCAGATCCTGCTGCTGTCTGCAGAGGATCCGACGAAGGACATCAACCTCTACATCAACTCGCCAGGCGGCTCGATCAGTGCCGGTATGGCGATCTACGACACGATGGTGCTCGCACCGTGCGACGTAGCCACCTACGCGATGGGCATGGCCGCATCGATGGGCGAGTTCCTCCTCGCCGCGGGCACCAAGGGCAAGCGCTACGCCCTGCCCCATGCGCGAATCCTGATGCACCAGCCATTGGGCGGCGTGACCGGTAGTGCTGCCGACATCGCCATTCAGGCCGAGCAGTTCGCGGTCATCAAGAAGGAGATGTTCCGGCTCAACGCCGAGTTCACCGGCCAGTCGATCGAACGCATCGAGGCCGACTCGGACCGCGACCGCTGGTTCACCGCTCCCGAGGCGCTCGAGTACGGCTTCGTCGACCACATCATCACCCACGCCAACTTCAACGGGAGTGCCTCATGACCCAGCCCCACGGTGGCGCCGGCAATCAGCCCCAGGCGCGCTACATCCTTCCGTCGTTCATCGAGCACTCCAGCTTCGGCGTCAAGGAGAGCAACCCCTACAACAAGCTGTTCGAGGAGCGCATCATCTTCCTCGGCGTGCAGGTCGACGACGCTTCGGCGAACGACATCATGGCGCAGCTTCTGGTGCTGGAGTCGCTCGATCCGGACCGCGACATCACGATGTACATCAACTCGCCGGGTGGCTCGTTCACGTCGCTGATGGCGATCTACGACACCATGCAGTACGTGCGGGCCGACATCCAGACCGTGTGCCTCGGCCAGGCCGCATCGGCAGCTGCAGTGCTCCTGGCTGCGGGTACGCCAGGGAAGCGTCTTGCACTGCCCAACGCGCGGATCTTGATCCACCAGCCGTCGCTGGGCGGGGTCATCCAGGGCCAGTTCTCGGACCTGGAGATTCAGGCCGCCGAGATCGAGCGCATGCGCACCCTCATGGAGGACACGCTGGCGCGTCACACTGGCAAGGACAGCGCGGTCATCCGCAAGGACACCGATCGTGACAAGATCCTCACGGCGGAAGCTGCCAAGGAGTACGGGATCATCGACACCGTCCTCGAGTACCGGAAGTTGTCGGCGCAGAACGCATGACCAAAAGGCTTCCGGTCCCATGCGGCGCGACACGCAAGGGACACGAGTGCCAATTGGGACGGCCTGAGGCGGTGTCAGGGGATATGTTCTCTCAACACGAAGAAATACACCTACGCGATTCGGCTCATCGGTCGCATGGCGTCGGAACGAGCGGGTAGCGTCGGGTTCTACGCCCGAGCAGCCCCGGGCACTGGCTTGACCACGAGCGCCAACAGGAAAGAAAGTAGGACTTCAGGCACATGGCACGCATTGGAGATGGCGGCGACCTGCTGAAGTGCTCGTTCTGTGGGAAGAGCCAGAAGCAAGTCAAGAAGCTCATTGCCGGTCCCGGCGTGTACATCTGCGACGAGTGCATCGATCTGTGCAACGAGATCATCGAAGAGGAACTCGCCGACGCCGACGACGTGAAACTCGACGAACTGCCGAAGCCCGCCGAGATCAGGGACTTTCTAGAGGGCTACGTCATCGGTCAGGACACCGCCAAGAAGACGTTGGCCGTCGCCGTCTACAACCATTACAAGCGCATCCAGGCGCAGGAGAAGATGCGTGACTCGCGCGCCGAGCCCGTCGAGTTGGCCAAGTCCAACATCTTGATGCTTGGCCCCACCGGCTGCGGCAAGACCTACCTCGCGCAGACGCTTGCCAAGATGCTCAACGTGCCGTTCGCCATCGCCGATGCGACCGCGCTGACCGAGGCGGGGTACGTCGGCGAGGATGTCGAGAACATTCTGCTCAAGCTGATTCAGGCCGCTGACTATGACGTCAAACGCGCAGAGACCGGCATCATCTACATCGACGAGGTCGACAAGATTGCTCGCAAGAGCGAGAACCCGTCGATCACGCGCGACGTGTCTGGCGAGGGCGTGCAGCAGGCACTGCTGAAGATCCTCGAGGGCACGCAGGCGTCGGTTCCGCCGCAGGGTGGCCGCAAGCACCCGCATCAAGAGTTCATCCAGATCGACACCACCAACGTGTTGTTCATCGTGGCGGGAGCCTTCGCCGGTCTGGAGCGCATCGTCTCGGATCGCGTCGGCAAGCGTGGCCTCGGTTTCGGTGCCGAGGTGCGGTCCAAGGCTGAGATCGATACCCAGGATCACTTCGCAGAGGTCATGCCCGAGGACCTCATCAAGTTCGGGCTCATTCCCGAGTTCATCGGACGGCTTCCCGTCGTCGCATCGGTGACCAACCTCGACAAGGAATCGCTCGTCAAGATCCTGTCGGAGCCCAAGAACGCACTCGTCAAGCAGTACACACGCCTGTTCGAGATGGACGGCGTCGAGTTGGAGTTCACCGAAGAGGCGTTGGACGCGATCGCCGATCAGGCCATCCACCGCGGTACCGGTGCCCGCGGGCTGCGCGCCATCATGGAAGAAGTCCTGCTGCCGGTGATGTACGACATCCCCAGCCGCGACGACGTCGCCAAGGTGGTCGTGACCAAGGAGACCGTCCAGGACAACATGCTGCCGACGATCGTGCCGCGCAAGCCTCCGCGCAACGAGCGCCGCGAGAAGACCGCTTAACCCTCCGCGGCATTCCACTCGTAGGACAAGAACTTCCCGTCGAGCGTCACGACGACGCGATCGCCGCCGGGATGCGGCTTCTTCTCGATGTTCACGCTGAAGTTGATTGCGCTCATGATCCCGTCGCCGAACTGTTCGTGGATCAGTTCCTTGATGGCGCCGCCGTACACCGAAAGCGCCTCGTAGAAGCGGTAGATCGTCGGGTCGGTGGGCACCGCCGCCGTAAACCCACCGCGCATGGGCACTGCCGCCAGGACAGGTATTGCGCTGTCGTCGAGGTCGAGCACCTCGACGACGATGCTGCCCAGCTCCGGCGGGATCGGATGCTGGCCAAGTAGCGCAGCGGTGCTCCAGACTGCCGGGCGCCCGATGGCGTCGGCAAGCTGTTGCCACGTCAGACCCTTCGCGAGTCGAGCGGCGATGATCTGTTCGGTGATCTCGTCTCTGGTGTTGGTCATTCCTTCAGCATGGTTCACGACTGTTTCAGCCGTATGACCGATCCGCGGCTGGTTTGCGTTCCATGATCACTTCGTCGACGAGTGCGGCGATCTCGGCCACGCCGTCGCGCCGAGCGAAGTCTGCCTCCAACTCGTGGGCACGGCGCTGGTAGTTGCCGTCGCTCAGGATGCTGCGCACGGCATCGCGGATCATCGAGGGGCTGGGCGTGCCGGTCCGAAGGTTGATGCCCGCGCCAGACCACGCCACCCTCGCTGCGACCTCGGGCTTGTCCTCGGTACTACCCGCGACGACGAGCGGGACGCCCGTCGACAGGGCCCGCTGCACCGCGCCATACCCGCCGTTCGTGACCATCACGTCGACCTTCGGTAGCAGGACGTCATGCGGAATGTACTCCGCAACAAGGGCGTTGGCGGGCAAGGCAGCCTTGATGTCGCCGACGTCGCGTCCGCCGGTGGTGGCCACGATCGTGACGTTTTCGCCGCTGAGCGCTTCGATCGTCGGCTCGATGAGCCGGGACAGGTCGTCGTTGTCGACGGTGCCCTGGGTGACGTGGACGACGGGTCTGCCACCATCCAACTCGGGCCACCATCGTGGCGGTACGTATCCGCTGCAAGGCTGCGGGTGAACGGCTCCAACGAATCTCACGTTCTCGGGAAGGTCGCCGCGCGGATACTCGAAGGTGGGCACTGTCGGTACGATCAGCCGATCGGCGAGCACCCCAACGTCGAGCAGGAACACCGGAAGCCTCGGCACGCCAAGGGCGTCCAACATCGCGTTGGCCGTCCGATGCGATTCTCGTAGTATCACCTTCTGCGACAACAGGTTCAAGGTTCGGTTGCGAACCTTGGCGAGCACGCCGCTGCCTGGCGGCAGGCCCATGCCGTTGGGAGCGGTATCCCTGCTCGACACCATCAGCGGCGTTGGCGTGTAGTACAGCACGGGGGGCCGGTCCTGCGGATCGCCCAGGAGGAATGGAAGGATACCGAAGAATCCGTAGTCGACGACGATCGCGTCGAAGGGAGCCTTGGCGATTGCCGTCGCCAGTTGGTGGGCTTGGTGCGGCATCGGTATGAGGAACAGTCGGGTGATCGCGAGGTTGAGACCCCTTGCGCCGGAGTTGTTTCCGCGAGCCACCGAGTCGAAGCGCGACTCGTCGAAGTCGGCAATCGTGGGGAGCAGGTGCGGTTGCGCGCCGACGGCGAGAATCGCCTGGGTGTGAGCAGCGCCGGTCATCACCGTGACTCGGTCTCCGCGATCCACTAGGTCCTGCGCGATGCTCAGCATCGGGCCGACGTGTCCGGTCGGGGACAGCGCGGCGATGAGGATGTCTGCCATGTTCGTTACTCCTTGGTCAGGGGGTCGCCGCCAAACCGCGGTCTGGCGAAGCCGGGGTTTCGTGGGACATGTACAAGACGCGCAAGGTGTAGTCGGGTGCGTCGGCAGGATGCGCGACGATGCCGAACTGCACCGCGGTGGCATCGTCTCTGGCCAGTGTCCGAACCGCAGTCAGCACGTCGGACTGATCGGCGTCCACAGAGACATCTCGCAGTGAGTGCCATTCCGACCAACCTTCGGCCGTGGCGTCACGCCAGACCAACGTTGGCGTCGTCGACTTGCCCGTGCGCGCTTGCCGTAGTGCGCACAGCAGCCCCGAGATCAGGAGAACCGTCGCGATCGCCGGCAGTCGCAGTTCCTCAGGCATGGCCAGCCTTCACACGTGTCTCCGCGACGACTTCGTCGACCAGCGATGCGATCGCGGCAACGCCGTCAGAGTGGGCGTATGCGGCCTGCAGGTGCTGTGCGGACTGGCGGTAGCACGCGTCGTCGAGAACTTCGCGCACCGCAGTGCGAACCGCGGCGGAACTCGGAGTCGCAGTGCGCAGGTTGACACCAGCGCCCGCCCATTCGACCCGCGCGGCCACCTCGGGCTTGTCCTCGGTGTTGCCTGCGACGACGAGGGGGACGCCCATCATCAGTGCCCGCTGGACGGCGCCGTAGCCTCCATTGGTAACCATGACGTCGACGTGGGAGAGAAGGACGTCGTGCGGGATGTACTCGGCAACGAAGACGTTGTCGGGCAGCGGAATACGGACATTGGAGACGTCGCGTCCACCCGTGGTGGCGACGACGACGACGTTCTCGTCCGCCAGCGCCGTGATCGTGGGTTCGAGCAACCGGCTGAGGTCGGCGTTGTCGATCGTGCCCTGAGTTACGTGGACGACGGGGCGGTCGCCATCGAGTTCGGACCACCACGATGGAGGGACGAAGTGGTCGGCAGGAGCGGGCGTCACGGCCCCGACGAACCTCACGTTGCCGGGCAGGTCACTGCGTGGGTACTCGAACTCCTCGATCGTGGGCACGATCAGCCGATCGGCAAGAATCGCCGAGTCAAGAACGAACACAGGCAGTTTCGGTGATCCCATCTGCGTGAGGATTGTGTCTGCGGCGACATGCGAAGGGCGAAGCAACCCACGGTGGACGACAGCGGTCAGCACCTTGTTTCGTAATCGGCCCAGTCGGCCAGAGGCGGGAAGGATGCCCGTGCCGCCCGGTGCGGTGTCGCGGCTGGTGAGGAACAGCGGTGTGGTGGTGTATGAAAGCACGGGCGGCCGTGTCGATTCGTCGTCGAGTAGCGAGGGAAGGATGCCGAAGAAGGTCGAATCGGCAATGATCGCGTCGAAGTGGTTGTCGGACAATAGGTTCGCCAACGCAGCGGCCTGAGCGGGTATCGGCTTGACGAACACGTTGGTCACGTCGAAGTTGACCCTCTTGATGCCCGAGGTCTCGGTGCGTCCAGGCAGGTTGGCGTCGAGGGACGAGTCGTCGTAGTCCGCCTCCGCGGGCAGTGGCACAGGCGTTGCGCCCGCGGCCAATATCTTCGGCGCGTGTTTCCTCGATGTCAGGAACGTCACCCGATCGCCGCGCGCGACGAGGCCGCGTGCCACGGTGAGCAGCGGTCCGACGTGTCCGATGGGTGGGCATGACGCGATCAGAATGTCCGCCACGATGTTGACTCCCTTGCGATGGTGCGATTACCGACGGGAGTCGATGTTGCGCGACGCGAAGAGGCCGAACTTGGAGGTTTTGTGGAGATCGCGTGGAGATTGGAGGTGGGCGGGCTAATTCGTCTCTAGTGCTTGACCCGGTCCGGGCGGCTGTAGACGTTCATAGACTCGCCACGCAGGAAGGCCACGAGGGTCAGCCCGGCCTGACTGGCAAGGTCGACGGCGAGCGACGACGGTGCCGACACTGCGGCCAAGATCGGGATGCCTGCCATGATGGCCTTCTGAGTGAGCTCGAACGACGCCCGGCCGCTGACGAGAAGCACGGTGCCGGTGAGCGGTATCCGGTGATTCTCCAGGGCCCAGCCGATGACCTTGTCGACGGCATTGTGACGGCCGATGTCCTCGCGGACGACGAGCGCGGTGCCATTGGCATCGAACAGTGCAGCGCCGTGCAACCCGCCGGTGCTGGCGAATACCTTCTGTGCCTGTCGCAGCTTCTTGGGCATCATCGAGAGCGTCACGGCCGCAACGACCGTCGGGTCGTCGCCCGGGGAGTGCCTACTGACGGTGCGGACGGCGTCGATGGAACCCTTACCGCAGACGCCGCACGACGAGGTGGTGTAGAAGTTGCGGGTGACGTCGACGTCCGGCATGACGACGTCGGGCGCTAGCGAAACGTCGAGCACGTTGTAGGTGTTGGTGCCATCGGGGCCAGTGCCGCGACAGTACTCGACGCGGGAGATGTCGTCGCGACCACCGATCACTCCCTCGGTGAGCAGAAACCCTTGCGCCAGTTCGACATCCGAGCCAGGCGTTCGCATCGTCACGGTGAGCGCCGTGCCGTTGAGCCGTAGTTCCAGCGGCTCCTCGACGGCCAGCGTCTCGGGGCGGTCGACGGACCCGCCCGACGTAACGTGGCTGGCCTTGCGGCGCGCGGTGACCCTACCCACCGATCGGCTCCAGTCTGACGACGATCGCCTTGGACACGGGCGTGTTCGACTTCAGCGCAGTGTGGTCAAGTGGAACAAGCGGATTGGTCTCGGGGTAGTAGGACGCGGCGTTGCCGACCGGAGTCGAATACGGGACGACGAGGAAGTCCTTCGCGCGGCGTTCCTCGACGTGCCCCGAGGCGTCGGTGTACTCGGAGATCAGGTCGACCCGTGCGCCGTCGACCAGTCCCAGCGATTCGATGTCCGCGGGGTTGACGAAGACGACGCGGCGGCCACCCTTGACTCCGCGGTATCTGTCGTCGAGGCCGTAGATGGTGGTGTTGTACTGGTCGTGACTGCGCAGCGTCTGCAACACGAGCCTGCCGTCGGGCACGGGAACCCACTGCAGCGGTTCGACGGTGAAGTTGGCCTTCCCGGTGGTGGTGGGGAATTCGCGTGCGTCCCTTGGCGGATGGGGGAGTTGGAAACCGTCGGGTTGGCGCACCTTCGCGTTGTAGTCCGAGCATCCCGGCACCACGGCTGCGATCCCATCGCGGATCAGATCGTAGTTAGCCCGCAGCGCTTCCCACGGCACCGGGTGCTCAGGGCCGAGCACCGTTCGGGCCAGTTCGCAGACGATTGCCACCTCGCTGCGGAGGTGTTCGCTCGGCGGCGTGAGGCTGCCGCGCGACAAGTGCACCATCGACATCGAATCCTCGACCGAGACAAGCTGTTTGCCGCCGGCCTGGAAGTCCTTGTCGGTGCGGCCGAGCGTCGGAAGGATGAGTGCCGTCTTGCCGTGAACGATGTGACTCCGATTGAGCTTGGTGGAGATCTGTACCGTCAGCGCGCACCGCCGCAACGCGGCTTCGGTGACGCCCGTATCCGGTGTGGCAGAGGAGAAGTTGCCTCCCATGCCGATGAACACCTTGGCCTGCCCGTCGCGCATCGCGCGGATCGCGTCGACGGTGTCGTGGCCGTGTTTCCGTGGGCTCTGGATTCCGAAGCGGGCGTCGAGGGCGGCGAGGAACGTCTCGGGCATCTTCTCCCAGATGCCCATGGTGCGGTCACCTTGGACGTTCGAGTGTCCGCGGACGGGACAGACGCCTGCGCCGGGCTTGCCGATCATGCCACGCAGGAACAGCAGGTTGGTGGCCTCGCCGATGGTGGCGACCGCGTGCCGATGCTGCGTCAGCCCCATCGCCCAGCAGAACACGGTGCGCTGCGATGCGATCAGCATTTGGGCGACTCGCTCCAACTGCGCGCGGCCGATTCCCGTTGCCTCGACGACGGTGTCCAGATCGACTGTCCTGGTGCGACTCTCGTATTCGTCGAAGCCGGCGCAGTGCTGATCGATGAATGCGCGGTCGAGAACGGTGCCCGGCGCTGCGTCGTCGGCTTCGAGCAGGAGACGTCCCAGCCCGGCGAACAGCGCCATGTCACCGCCGAGGCGAATCTGAACGAACTCGTCGGCGATGGGGACACCGTGACCGACCACGCCGCGCACCTTCTGCGGATCCTTGAACCGCATGAGGCCAGCTTCGGGTAACGGGTTGACCGCAATGATCTTGGCGCCGTTGGCCTTTGCCTTCTCCAGGATCGAAAGCATCCGGGGGTGGTTGGTGCCGGGGTTCTGGCCGGCGATCAGGATGCAGTCGGCGTTGGCGACGTCCTCGACGGTTACCGAACCCTTGCCGATGCCGATGGACGCGCTGAGCGCCGTGCCCGACGATTCGTGGCACATGTTGGAGCAGTCCGGAAGGTTGTTGGTTCCGAAGCTGCGAACCATCAGTTGGTAGAGGAACGCGGCCTCGTTGCTGGTGCGCCCCGAGGTATAGAACAGCGCCTCGTCCGGACTGTCGAGCGCGTTGAGGTGATCGGCGATCACGCGGTAGGCGTCGGCCCACTCGACGGGGCGGTAGTGGGTGTCGCCGGGAGCCAGCATCATTGGCTGGGTCAGTCGGCCTTGCTGTGAGAGCCAGTACTCCGGTTGGGCGGCGAGTTCGTCCACCGAGTGTCTGGCGAAGAACTCCGGAGTGACGCGCCGTTTCGTCGCCTCTTCTGCGACGGCCTTTGCGCCGTTCTCGCAGAATTCGGCCAGCTTGCGGCCGCCGTGCTCTTCGGGCCACGCGCAGCCTGGGCAGTCGAAGCCGTGCCTCTGGTTGAGCTTGCTGAGTGCGGCGGCAGTGCGAACCGGGCCCATCTGCTCGACGCCGCGCTGCAGCGAGACCATCACCGCCTTGACGCCGGCCGCCTCGTGCTCGGCGCCCGTTACGAGGACGCCATGCTCGTCGAAACCGGCGTCGATGTCCTGATCGGGGTGGCGGCGAGTGGACATGCCTCCAGCCTAGGCCTCGGGACGTTGCGGCCGGTTCGTGCTTCGTGAGAGGCCCAGTCGGCTACCGAAATCAGGCCCAAGTCGGCCACGAAAAGAAATCAACGCGAACGTCGATAAACCAAGATCGGAAGTCGCTTCGCAGTGCTAATTTGCCGTGAGGGACCACTGCAACGACGCGCGGAAGGGCGAGTCAATGACGACAGCGCAACATCGGGCAAAGCATTACAAGGGCAAGCACCGCAAGCAGAGCCATCGCGCCAAGACGATCGCGGCAGTTTCCGTGGCGACCGCAACGGCGACCGCGTTGACCGTCGGCATGGCGCCTCCGCCGCCGAAGGCCAACGCCGCGCAGGTGCCCGTGGCTCTGATGGCGTCGACGGGGCCCAACTACACCCAAGACATCGAGAACGCGTCGAACACTCTGGACAACCTGTTGTTCGCTCGAGCCAATCTCGTCAATGCCGTTGGATCGATCGTGAATCCTTTGAGCCAAGCGTCGGGCGGTCTCTTTCCACACGTCGGCGCCACCGTCGGTCAGGAGAATTTGCTGACGGTCGATGGTGTGATCGCCGGCCTGCTGTACGTGCTGAACAAACTCGGCACGCTGCCAGACGTCAGCAACATCCCAGGGCTTCCTCCCGGCGCGAACGCACTGTTGACGCAGAACCTGGGCCCGTTGTTGGGTCAGCTCGCCTTGCTGCTTCCGCTTGCCGACGTTCTGGACAACCTCAACGGCCTCCCCGGGGCGCTCGATGGCGTGCAAGACGGTCTCGACGACCTCCATGCCCTGGTGAAATCTTTGGTAGGCCCCGGGTCTCTGATAGGCACCGCGTTGGCGCTCGCCAACATTCCGCTACCAGAGCTCACCGTTCCGGACGTCACGGCGGTGGTCGACGACTTGCTTGCGAGCCTCGGCGCGACGGCGACTCTGACGCACTACGATTCGGACTTCAGTTGGCCCGTCCTGGGAATTGGCGGATCGACCAACGTCACCAATCTTTTCGCGCAAATTCCGAGCCTCACCGTCGACGCCCTCGCCGCTGCCGTCTTGGACGGGGTGGCCGTCCCGAACCTCACTTCCATTCTCGGCCCTCTTGGAATTCCCGTTCCCGGTGCGCTGACCGATCTCACCGGTCTCGTTGGCGATGCTCTGGAGCCGCTCGACCTGATCGCGACTCCGTCCATCACCGCGTGGATTCCGTCGGCGAGCGGCAACTACACGTTGCCCCTGGGCGGCTCGTTCGGTTACCTAGCGACGATGCCAGTGGTGGACATCGGCCCGCTCACGGTCGGCAACGTGACCGTCCCACTGAATGGCGCCGACACCGTCGTGGCCATTCCCATCATGGCGTATGGGATCACCCTGCCGGGGAACATCGCATCGTTCGGAAAGCTGACCACCCCAGGCCTCGTATTCCCCACCGCGACAGGGGTTTCGACGCTCGCAGGCACGACGCTGAAGTCGTGGACGTTGCTCGGCGTCGTCAACCTGACGAGCGTGAACACCCTTCGGGCGGTCTACGTCGGGACCAACGGAGTCAACATCAACCGGGGCCAAACGGCCGTCGTGCTGACCACCCCGTTCGGCGTGGTTCCGTTCGAGTTCTCGAAGGGAGCGGTCAACTTCGGCACCACCGGCTTCGGCTTCACCGGACCGTCGGTCGCCGGTGTTGGGCTCCTACCGCCGATTCAGATCGGAACGGCACCGGTTCAGAAGTCCGATGACGGGTTGCTTCCGGCGGCGGTCATCAATGCCGGGCTGATCATTCCCACGCAAGTGACGGACTTGGCGACGCTCGCAGGGCTGCCCAACATTCAGACCACCGTGATCGATCCGTTCGTCAACCCCGTCTTCAATTCGACGTTCGGCGCCGCGGGTGCGGCCGTCACCGCGTACCTCGACGCCCACGTCGGGAAGTGGGTCGACAACGCCTCCAACGGCGCCCTGGAACTGAGTGGCCGATTCGAGAAGTTGACCGAGAAGCTTCCCGACGCAACCGTGAAGCCTGCTGCGGCGACAACGACGAACGCCACGCTCGCAGCGCCGACGAGTTCGGGTAGAGCGTCGGCGATCACGCAACTCGGTCAGGCGAAGCTTCCGCGGATTCATGTGGTGCGTCAATCGCTGACCGACGCGAAGCCGGCCGGGTCGGCGACTCCCGTCAAGGACGCGGTCACCGGGCTTCAGCACGAGGTCAAGAAGGCCGTCGGCGATGCACAAACTAGCGGACGCCATGCCGCGGCCAACCTACGCAAGGCACTGGGTGCGGACAAGGCCAAGCCCGCCAGCGATTAGTGCGAATGGCGACGCTCAAACGGCCTGTCGCGTCGTCGGATTCACATTCCGACAACGTCACGGGTCGACAATCTGTACCACCCCGGTCGTCACGCCTGCGATGAACAGCCGACCCGTCGTGTCATCGACACCGAGCGTGTAAGGGTTCTGCACCGTCGCGATGCGGGCGACCTCGCGCGGGATCGCGTCGGTCATGTCGTACCCGACGACCTGGTTGGTGCCCGACGACGCGACCCAAAGCCGGTCGCGCACTGGGTCATAGGCGATGCCGTACGGGTTGCCCACTTGACCCACGAGACCAACCTGGGCGGGCGACGGCTGCGGGGTGAAGACTCGCACCGCATTGCCGCGGGTATCCGTCGCGATCATCCGCCCGTGTCGATCGGCGACGAGGTGCGTCGGGCCGTCGCCAGCAGGTGTCGAACCGACGATCGAGAGTGAATCGGTGTCGTAGATCGTCAGGTCGTTCTTGCGGACGTCGAGCAGTCCCATCGAGTTGCCCACTGCGGCAAGGCCAGCCGGCTGCACACTGTCGGTGAACACCTTGACGATGGCGCCCCCGCGAATCGCCGTCACCGTGCCACCGTGCTCATTGGCGACGAACACCGTGGCGTTCGGCGCCTCCGACGCGTCGTGCGGCAACGTGCCCGTGAGGATCTGCGGCTCGACGAGTCCGCTAGGCAGCTCGACTCGCACTAGAACGTTGGCGCTTTCGACCGGCACCAGGACAGGGCCGCCGGGCTTTGCCAACTGCAGATGCCTGACCGAGCCGGGCAGCGGCACCCGACCGATGACGCCTCCGCTGTCGGCATTGATGAGGACGAGTTCGTTCGGGTTGCGCTTCGCGACGGCGACGGTGCGCGTCAGCGCGTCGACGACGACACCCTCGGGAGCGTCACCGACGGCAACCTGGCGCCCAGGAACGGTTAGGGTCTGCGCAGGCGCGCGGCCAGGCTCGGCGGCAGGCGGGAGGTGGTCGGCAGGCGGTCGAGCCCCTTCGGTGGGAACGCCGCTAGGCAGGAGTCCGGTCGTCGTCGGGGGGACCGAAGCCAGCGTCGACGGAGGCTCGGGGGACTTCGACGAGGCGCAACCGATCGCAACTAGAGCCAGCGCGACGAGGATGACGACCGACCGGTGGGCCATCGCTCCATGTTGCCCCCTAGGGGGCGCTTCGCAGCCCGCTCCAAGTCTGACGAGCCAGTGGCGGCGCCTTGGACAGCAGGTTTGCGCCGCATTCTGTCGTTGACGCGCACGTAACAGTCCCGGAACGTGACGTTCCTAGTGTTGGCCGGTCACCCCCCGCGTCCGTCGAGAAGTTGCGGACGCTGCACTGATAGGAACTCAATTGAGCGGAAACACTGTCCGTCTGCAGGCGATCAACAACGTCGAGGCGTACGTGCCTCCACCCAAGAGCTTCGACCCTGGCGAGGCGCCGGGCGAGATCTTCGGTGCGAACGTCTTCACCCTGGCCGAGATGCGGCTGCGGTTGCCCAAGTCTGTGTACAAGTCCGTCGTCGCGACCATCGAGAAGGGCGCCAAGCTGGATCCGGCGGTCGCCGACTCCGTCGCCTCGGTGATGAAGGACTGGGCGCTGTCCAGGGGTGCGACACACTACGCCCACGTCTTCTACCCGATGACAGGGTTGACCGCCGAGAAGCACGACAGCTTCCTCGATCCGGTTGGCGATGGCACCACGCTGGCCGAGTTCGCGGGCAAGACCCTGATCCAGGGTGAACCGGACGCCTCTAGCTTCCCGTCGGGCGGCCTGCGCAGCACCTTCGAGGCGCGCGGCTACACCGGATGGGACGTCACCAGCCCGGCGTACATCCTGGAGAACCCGAACGGCAACACGCTGTGCATCCCGACGGTCTTCGTCTCGATGACCGGCGAGGCGCTCGACTACAAGACCCCGCTACTGCGCAGCCAGCAGGCGATGGGCGCGCAGGCCGAACGTATTCTGAAGCTGTTCGGGCACAAGGACTTCGACCACATCGTGTCGTTCTGTGGCCCCGAGCAGGAATACTTCCTCGTCGATCGCCACTTCTTTCTGGCACGACCGGACCTGATCAACGCGGGCCGCACTCTGTTCGGCTCCAAGCCGCCAAAGGGCCAGGAGTTCGACGACCACTACTTCGGCGCCATCCCCGAGCGGGTGCTCGGCTTCATGATGGACACCGAGCGTGAGCTGTTCAAGCTCGGCATCCCTGCCAAGACCCGGCACAACGAGGTCGCTCCGGGACAGTTCGAGATCGCGCCGATGTTCGAGCGGGCCAACATCGCCGCCGACCATCAGCAGTTGTTGATGACGACGTTCAAGACGATCGCCAAGAAGCACGGCATGGAGTGCCTGTTCCACGAGAAGCCGTTCGCAGGCGTCAACGGATCGGGCAAGCACGTCAACTTCTCGCTCGGCAACGCGCAATTCGGCAGCCTTCTGGTGCCGGGCGACACCCCGCACGAGAACGCGCAGTTCCTGGTCTTCTGTGCCGCGGTCATCCGCGCCGTGCACAAGTTCTCGGGTCTGCTGCGGGTCTCGGTGGCCTCGGCCACCAACGACCACCGCCTCGGCGCCAACGAGGCCCCGCCCGCGATCATCTCGATCTTCCTCGGCGATCAGCTGGCCGACGTGTTCGAGCAGATCGCCAAGGGTGCGGCGACGTCGTCAAAGGGCAAGGGCAGCATGATCATCGGCGTCGACACCCTTCCGGTGCTGCCGACCGATCCTGGCGACCGCAACCGCACCAGCCCGTTCGCCTTCACCGGCAACCGCTTCGAGTTCCGCGCGCCGGGCTCGGGGCAAACCATCAACGTGCCGATGATCATCCTCAACACCATCATGGCGGACTCGCTCGACTACATGGCGACGGTTCTGGAGAAGGCCGTCGGCGAGGGCGAGGACTTCGACGAGGCCGTACAGAAGCTGCTCACCGAGATCATCACCGAGCACGGCGCCGTCGTCTTCAACGGCGATGGCTACTCGGAGAACTGGCAGATCGAGGCGGCCGAGCGTGGCCTGCCGAACCTCAAGACCACCATCGACTCGATCCCGGAGCTGGTGAAGCCGGAGGCGATCGAGGTCTTCGAGAAGTACGGTGTGTTCAATTCGCGTGAGCTGCATAGTCGCGAGGAAGTGCGCTATGAGACGTACGTCCTCACGGTGAACGTCGAGGCCAAGCTGACGCTGGAGATCGGTTCGACGGTGATTCTGCCTGCGGCCGTCCGCTACCAGACCGAACTGGCTTCCAACGTCGCAACGCTGAAGGCTGCGGGCATCGAGCCTGACATGACGCTGCTCGAGGCCGTCTCAACGCCGATCTCGGAGCTGACCTCCGCGTTGGCTGCGCTGAAGACCGCGATGGACGAACACGGAGGCGACACCGCCGCCGAGGAGGCCAAGCACGCACAGAGCCTGCTTCCCCTGATGGATGCGGTGCGGGCTGCGGCCGACACACTGGAAGGCATTGTCGCCGACGACCTTTGGCCGTTGCCGACCTACCAGGAGATGCTCTACATCCTCTGAGCTAGTCGTTCACGAGCCGGCGTCCCGCACTTCGCGGGGCGCCGGTTTCGTTTGCGCACCGGCTTCGTCGAGTGTGCGTTTCGAGACGCATCGCCCGAGGCGATGCGTTCGACAACCGTACTTTCGAGAGTGGGTCAGGCGTTCTGTGGGAAACCCAGCTCGATGCCGCCGTGGCTAGGGTCGAGCCAGCGGCTGGTGATGGCCTTGCCGCGGGTGAAGAAGTGCACGCCATCCATGCCGTGGGCATGCGTGTCACCGAACAGCGACGCCTTCCAACCGCCGAAGCTGAAGTACGCCATAGGAACCGGGATCGGCACGTTGATGCCGATCATGCCGACCTCGACCTCGTTCTGGAAGCGTCGAGCCGCGCCGCCGTCATTGGTGAAGATCGCGGTACCGTTGCCGTAGGGGTTGGAGTTGATCAGTTCCAGTGCCTCGTCGTAGGTTTCGACGCGGACGACCGAGAGCACGGGACCGAAGATCTCATCGGTGTAGATGCTCATCTCGGGGGTGACGTGGTCGATCAACGTCGGGCCCAACCAGAACCCTTCCGCACCGCCGTCGGCTGAGACGTTGCGTCCGTCGACGACGATCTTGGCGCCGTCGGCCTCGCCCGCGTCGATGTAGGAGGCGACCTTGTCGCGATGAGCCTTGGTCACCAGCGGTCCCATGTCGGAATCCTTGGTGCCGTCGCCGATCTTGAGTGGGGTGGTGCGCTCGGCGATCTTGGCGACGAGGTCATCGGCGATGGGGCCGACGGCCACACAGGCGGAGATCGCCATGCACCGCTCGCCGGCAGAACCGAAGCCCGCGTTGACCATTGAGTCCGCGGCCAGGTCGAGGTCGGCGTCGGGCAGGATCACCGCGTGATTCTTCGCGCCACCAAGCGCCTGGACGCGCTTGCCGGCTGCGGTGCCGGTGGCGTAGACGTACTGCGCAATCGGGGTCGAGCCGACGAAGCTGATCGACTTGATCGCCTTGTTGGTCAACAGTTCGTCGACGACGGTCTTGTCGCCTTGGAGCACGTTGAACACGCCGTCGGGCAAGCCGGCTTCCTTCCACAGCTCGGCCAGCCACAGCGACGCCGTCGGATCCTTCTCCGAGGGCTTGAGCACGACGGTGTTGCCTGCGGCGATCGCAATGGGGAAGAACCACATCGGCACCATCGCGGGGAAGTTGAACGGGCTGATGATGCCGACCGGGCCAAGGGGCTGGCGGATCGAATACACGTCGACCTTGGTCGAGGCGTTCTCGGTGAAGCCGCCCTTGAGCAGATGCGGTATGCCGCAAGCGAACTCGACGACCTCCTGGCCGCGGCTCACCTCGCCTAGCGCATCGGAGACGACCTTGCCGTGCTCGCTGGTGATGATCTCGGCGAGCTCGCCCTTGCGGCTGTTGAGCAGTTCGCGGAAGGTGAAAAGGATCTGGGTGCGCTTGGCCAGCGAGGTGTCGCGCCAGGCAGGGAACGCCGCGGCGGCTGCGTCGATCACCGCGCGGGCATCCTGGACGCTGCCGAGGGCGACCTCACCCGTGACCTCACCGGTCGCAGGGTTCGTGACCGGTGCGCTGGCTCCGCTGGTGCCGGAATAGGCCTTGTTGTTGATCCAGTGCCCGATGGTCGTGGTCGCGTTTGTCATGGTGAGAGCCATCCTCAATTCTTGTACTTGGAGACGTAGTTATTCATGGTGGCGAGCTGGTAGCGCGAGACTTCGTGCGCACTCTCGTCTTCGGCGAACACCGACGACACCATGACGGTGTCGGGGCGGTCGTAGAACCCGATCTCGGCGAGCCCGGAGAAGAACTCGTCCCAGTCGACGTCGCCGTCGCCGATCTTCAGGTGTTGGTGCACCCTCGCGGTATTGCGCGGCGGGTTGGAGATGTATCGCAACCCGTGGCTACGGTGGTGATCCATCGTGTCGGCGACGTGGACGAGGCGTAGCTTGTCGCCTGCCGTCCGGATGATCTCCGTCATGTTGCCGCCCATGTGGAAGCTGTGGCAGGCGACGTAAACCATCCCGATATTGGGGGAGTTCACGCCGCGGATGATCCGCAGTGCCTCCAGTCCGTCCTCGACGAAATCGTCGGGGTGTGGGTCTATCCGCACGTCGATACCTTCGCGTTCAAAGGTCGGTACAAGTTCCTCCATGGACCTGAAGAAGGCCCGCTCAGACTCCTCCGCCTTCTCCGGGCGGCCGGAGAACTCGGTGTTGATGACATTCACCCCGAGGTCGACGGTGATCTGCACGACGCGCTTCCAATTGCGTACCGCAGCCTCACGGGCGTCCTCATCGGGGCCTGACCAGCGTAGCACCGGAAGCACCGAGGCGATCCCGACGCCAGCGTCGGCGCACGCCCTTCGGAACTTCGCCACCAGATCGTCGTCGGCGCGGGGGTGGTTGTAGAACGGGATGAAATCCCGGTGCGGCGTGAGCTGGAGGAACTCGTAGCCGAGTTCGGCTATCAGGGCCGGGAATTCGAGCAGCTCGTAGTCGTGGTGGAACGGCGTGGGATCGAGTGCGATCTTCACGTCATGCCCCCTTGATCGAGTCTCTTGCGACCATCTCGACCTCGACGGGCAACCCGCTATTCAGTGATTCGACGCCCGCCTCGCACACTGCCGATGCGGCGTAGCCATCCCACGCTCCCGGTCCATCGACATTGGTGCCGTTGCGCACCGCGTCCACCCAACGCTGAAACTCCGTGTCGTAGGCCAGGCCGAAGCGTTCGCGGAAACCCGGCGTAATCTGGCCGCCCCAGTTGCCCGTCGCAGTCTTGCGGATCAAGTTGACGTCGAGTCCGATCATGGCACTGCCCTTTTCGGCGACCAGTTCGGTGCGCACCTCGTACGCCACGCCAGTGGTGACGAACAGTTCGACATCGACATGGATGCCAGTGCTTGTCCTCAAGATTGCGATCTGAGGGTCGGCGATGCCTTCTGGCGCAGCGGGATTGGCCGAGGGTTTGATGATCTGGATCGACGTGATCTCCTCGTCGAACAGGAAGCGCGTCACGTCGACTTCGTGCACCAGCGAGTCTCTGACGATCATCGAGCTGTCGAAGCTCGGCGGCACGGCGGGGTTGCGATGGGCGCAGTGCAGTACCAGGGCCCGGCCAAGCTCGCCACTGTCCAGCAGGGCCTTGAGTTGGACGTACTCGTGGTCGAACCGCCGCATGAAGCCGACCTGGATCAGCCGCTTGCCCAATTCGGCCTCGCGCTTGACGACCTCGAGGGAAGTGGCCACGTCGGTAGTGAGCGGTTTCTCGCACAGCACGGGCTTGGCGTGCTCGAGGCAGGCCAGCAGTTGCTTTTCGTGCGTCGGGCCCGGCGTTGCGAGTACGACGGCGTCGACGTCGGGATCGGCGATCGCATCGAGGGGATCGGAGATCGCGCGGCAGCCAGGAATCTCGGCGGCGATCCGTTCGGCCTTCTCCGTCAGGTAGTCGTTGACGACGGTCACCTTCGCACCGGAGATCCTGGTGCTTAGGCGGGCGACGTGGTCGGCTCCCATGATGCCAACGCCGAGGACGGCTACACGCAAGTCAGACATGGCTCTCGGCTCCCTAGCTGAATCGAACGGACGGAATGCCGCAGGACCCGAGGTACTTCTGGGTGCGCTGGGCGATGGGCAGGGGTGCATCGACGGCGCAGGGGTACATGTCCTGCTCGACGATGGCGAAGACGTCGATACCGAGCTTCTCGATCTCGGCGAGAAGCGGCGGCATCTCCGGAATGCCAAGGGGCGGTTCGGTCATGGCGCCGAGCTTGACGGCCTCACCGAATGGCAGATCCTCGGCCTCCACCCTGGCGCGGACCTCGGGATCGACCTGCTTGAGGTGTAGGTACCCGATTCGCTCAGGAGCGCGCCGGATGATCGCGATGTTGTCGCCGCCGCAGTAGGAGATGTGCCCGGTGTCGAGGCAGAGGTTGACGAACTCGCCGTCGGTGCCGTCGAGGAAGCGGTACACGTTCTCCTCGGTGTCCACGTGGCTGTCCGCATGCGGGTGGTATTGGGCACGGACGCCGTACTTCTCGAACATCGCCTTGCCGAGTTCGTTCATCCCATCGGTCTTCTTGCGCCACTGCTCCGGAGTCAGGCTGCGGTCCTCTAGCACGGCCCCCGTGGCGGGATCGCGCCACATCTCGGGGATGACGACGACGTGCTTGCCGTCGACCGCGGCGGTGAGCTTCGCGACGTCCTCGATCTGCGTCCACACGGCATCCCAGGAGTCGTCCTGGTGCAGGTGCTCGAACACAGTGCCCGCCGACAGCTTCAGCCCACGCGCGCCCAGTTCGTCGGACAACACCTGGGGGTCGGTGGGCAGATACCCGAACGGGCCGAGTTCGATCCACTCGTAACCGGACGCGGCCACCTCGTCGAGGAAGCGGGTGTACGGGGTCTGATTCGGGTCGTCGGGAAACCAGACGCCCCAGGAGTCGGGGGCAGAGCCGACCAGAATGCTGCTCAAGGGTGTTCGTTCCTTAGCCATCGGAGGGGCGGATCAGCGGGCGCTGGATCTTCTTCCAGTCCGCATACCGCTGGTATGCCGATTGGGTGGACTCCAGTGTTGACGTTTCCGAAACCGGTACGTCCCACCAGGATTCGCTGTCCGGCGCGAAGATCATCGGATCTGTTTCGACGTGGATCACCGTGGTGCGATCGCTGGCCTTGGCGACCTTGACCGCGTCGGTGAACTCGGCCCCGGTGGCGACGCGGATGACGTCGACGCCGAGGCTTGCGGCGTTGGCGGCGAGGTCGACTGGGAGTTTGTCGCCGTCCAAGCGGCCGTCGTCGCTGCGGTACCGGTAGGCCGTGCCGAAGCGTTGAGAGCCCAACGACTCGGAAAGCCCACCGATGGAAGCGAATCCGTGGTTCTGCACCAGGATGACGATGACCTTGACGTTCTCCTGTACCGCGGTGACCAGTTCGGTCGCCATCATCAGGTACGAGCCGTCGCCGACCATGACGATCACGTCGCGGTCGGGCTCGGCCATCTTGGCGCCAATGCCGCCTGCGACCTCATAGCCCATGCAGGAGAAGCCGTATTCGACGTGGTAGCCCTTGCGGTCGCGGGTGCGCCACAGCTTGTGCAGGTCGCCCGGCATCGAACCCGCCGCGCACACCACGACGTCGCGCGGATCGGACAGCGTATTGGCCAGTCCGATCACCTGGCTCTGGTTCAGCGCTGCTCCGTCGTCCAACTTGTAGGCGGCCGACACGGTGTCGTCCCACTCCTTGGCGAGTTCGGCAGTGCGCGTGCGGTATTCGTCGCTCACGGAGTAGTCGCCCAACGCCTCGCGGAGCGCCTCGATCGCCTCGCGGGCGTCGGAGACGACGCTGACACCGCCCTGTTTGACCGAGTCGATGGAGGCCACGTTGATGTTCACGAAGCGGACGTCGGGGTTGTTGAACGCCGTGCGCGACGCACTGGTGAAATCGCCGTAGCGGGTGCCGATTCCGATGACCACGTCGGCCTCGGTGGCCAGCGCGTTGGCGGCGGTCGTCCCCGTCGAGCCGATGGCGCCGACGGACTGCGGGTGGTCATAGGGGAGTGAGCCCTTGCCCGCCTGGCTCTGGCCGACCGGAATCCCGGTCTGCTCGCAGAACGCCGCGAGCGCGGCGGTGGCGTCGGAGTAGATGACGCCGCCGCCCGCGACTATCAGCGGTTTGCGCGCAGTGCGGATCACGTCGGCCGCACGCGCGATGACCGACCGTTCCGGGAGCGGACGCGCTACGTGCCAAGTGCGCTCGGCGAAAAGAGATTCCGGCCAGTCGTGTGCTTCCGCCTGTACGTCTTGAGGTATGGCGATGGTGGCCGCGCCGGTTTCGACGGGGTCGGTCAGCACGCGCATGGCACCGAGGAGGGCGGCAGGCAGTTGCTCGGGGCGCCACACACGGTCGAAGTAGCGCGACAGCGGCTTGAACGCATCGTTCACGGTGACGTCACCGGAAGATGGGAGCTCCAGCTCCTGCAGGACGGGTGAACTCACGCGGGTGGCGAACGTGTCGGCAGGTAGCAGCAGAACGGGCAGCCGGTTGATGGTCGCGAGGGCGGCGCCGGTCAACATGTTGGTCGAGCCGGGGCCGACGCTGGCGGTGACGGCCCAAGTCTGCAACCGGTCCTTCTGCCGGGCGTAGGCAACGGCACTGTGCACCATGGCCTGCTCATTGCGGCCGAGTACGTAGCGCAGATCTGGCTCCCGGCCTGCCTCCAGCGCAGTGATCTCGTCTTGAAGCAGAGCCTGGCCGAGGCCTGCGACGTTGCCGTGCCCGAAGATGCCGAAGGCGCCTGCGAAGAACTTGTTGCGGAGGCCGTCGTGCTCGACCCATTGACTGCCGAGGAAGCGAATCGTGGCTTGGGCCACCGTGAGTCGCACGGTGGACTCGGCGTCTGCGACCTTTTCGGCGCGCTTGGGTGCGGTGGAGACCACGGTCATGCTCCCTTCGGGGCGTGCGAGGTGCCGTGGAGCGGCAACCTTGGATCGATGGGCTGGTCGTCCCAGGTGCCGCGCAGCCAGGCGTGTTCGGGATCGTCGACGATCTTCCATGCACGCTCTGCGCCGGGTCCTGCCATCACGTTGAGGTAGTACATGTGGTAACCGGGCGCCGCGACCGACGGGCCGTGATACCCATGGGGCACCAAGACGACGTCCCCGGTGCGCACTTCCTCCAGCACCTCGATGGGGCGGTCGGGTGTGCCGTACACCCGGTGATACCCGAATCCCCTTGAACCGTCTGGCCCCGGCTGGATCTCGAAGTAGTAGATCTCCTCGAGCTCCGACTCGGTCGGCGTGTTCTCGTCGTGTTTGTGGGCCGGATAGCTTGACCAGTTGCCGCCGGGCGTGATGACCTCACAGGCGATCAGCGAGTCGGCGTCGAACACCCCGGCGGTACCGAAGTTGTGCACCTGTCGGCTGCAGTTCCCCGCGCCGCGTAGTTCTATCGAGACGTCGGCGGCCGCGACCCGACGATTTGGCAACGAGTTCTTCGCTCTGGCGCCGCAGATGGCGAACCTGCCGTCACCAGCAAGTGTGTATTCGTTGCCGATGCCGAGATAGACCATGTCCGACGGACCATCGAAAACGGAAGCGCGTGGTGCCAATTCGAAGATCTCGCCGGCGCATGCCACTGTTCCGCCACCTGACAGCGGCAGGATCATCACCTCGGTGTCGCCGGTCTGTAGCCCGACGGGTTGGCCATCGTGGAGTTGGATGACCTGCAAGGAGGTTTCGCTCCACCCTGCAGACTCGGGTGTTACGTCGACGGTGAACGGCGGCGTCGCGCTGCGAGCCGGGATATACAGCTTGCTGTGCACGTCAATTTCCCCCGTCGTTTCGCTCGAGCATGATCAGCGCACCATCGAAACCGCAGCGGCGACCGCGGAACTCACGTCGTCATCGGCCGGATAGAGAAGCGTCCGTCCTACGATGAGTCCGCGCACCGACGGGAGCGACAGTGCCTTCTCCCAGCTGGCGAACGCCTCGTCGGGATCGGCGGGATCCCCGCCCAGCAGCAGCGTCGGCAGGGTGGTGGACTCCATCACCCGATCCATCTCATCGACGACGGGCAGCTTCATCCAGGTGTAGGCCGACGTCGAACCAAGACCCTGGCCGATGTGCACCGACTTGATGACGGCGTCGGGAGAAAGGTCGTTGCGAACCTTGCCGTCGACACGGCTCGACATGAACGGCTCCAACATCGCGATGAGTCCGCGTGCGGCCAGCTCGTCGACAGCCTTGGCGCAGGCCGCCATGGTGGCGACCGTACCCGGATCGTCGAGGGCGATGCGGCACAACATCTTTCCGCCATTCATGTTTGCGGCGGCAGTCGACTCGGCAGTCGCGCCGGTCATCTGATCATCGAACTCGAACGATGCGCCCGCAAGCCCGCCTCGGTTGAACGACGAGAACACGACCTTGTCCTCGAGAGCACCGAGCAGCAAGAGGTCGTCGAGGATGTCCGACGTCGCGAGCACGCCATCGACTCCCGGGTCGGCCAGCGCGGCACGCAACCGGTCAAGCAGATCGGTTCGGCTGTTCATCGCCGTCGGACGGTTGCCGACGGCCAGCGCCCCGCGGGCTGGGTGGTCGGCGGCGACGATCATCAGACGCCCGTCGCCCTGGATCGTTGGGCGGGTGGTGCGACTCGCCCATGCGCGAGCGACCGCGCCCGGATCGGCTGCCCGGGTCTCGGTGACCGCGGCGTAGTCGGAACACATGGCGCTAGACATTGACGGCCTCCACGGCGGTTTGCTCGGCGAGTTCCGCGACTTCGGCGGCGGTCGGCATTGCGGTCGAGCATTCGAGGCGGGACGCGACGATGGCGCCCGCGGCGTTGGCATAGCGCAGGGTCTTCTCTAGCGGCCAGCCTCGCAGGAGGCCGTGAATGAGGCTGCCGCCGAAGCTGTCTCCGGCTCCGAGACCGTTCACGACGTCGACTTCGTTCGGTGGAACGGTCACCGATGCGTGCTTGGTCTTGCCGAGGACGCCACGCGGGCCCTGCTTGACGATTGCCAGTTCGATGCCCAGGTCGAGCAGTGCATCGGCAGCCTTGCCGGGGTTGGTCTCCCCGACCGCGATTTCGCATTCCTCTCGGTTGCCGACGGCGACGGTGACGTGTTGCAACGCCTTCTGGACCTGCTCGGTCGCAGCGGCTGGCGTCTTCCAGAACATCGGGCGGTAGTCGAGGTCGAGAACCGTCAGAGGTGCGCGCGACCGTGCCTCCCACGCCGCGAAATGTGTGCTGCGGCTTGGCTCTTCGGACAGACCAGTGACGGTCGCCCAGAATAGCCGCGCTGACCTGACGGCGTCGGCGTCGATCTCCTGAGGCGTGATCTGCAGGTCCGGTGCGCTGGGCTTGCGGTAGAAGTAGAGCGGAAAGTCGTCGGGGGGGAAGATCTCGCAGAACGTGACGGGGGTCGGATAGGCGTCGTGGGTGGCGACGTAGCGGTTGTCGACGCCGAGCCTGTCGAGTTCGGCGCGCACGAAGCGGCCGAAGGGGTCGTCGCCGACGCCGGAGATCAGCGCTGTCGCGTTGCCGAGTCGGGCTGCGGCCACCGCGACGTTGGCGGCGCTGCCGCCGAGGAACTTGCCGAAGGACTCGACGTCTTCGAGGCCGACGCCGATCTGCAGCGGATAGATGTCGACGCCGCTGCGCCCGATGGCGAGAACGTCGAGAGGCTGTGTCACGGGCAAGTCGGCTCCCAGGCAGTAGTTGCGGGCTTGCCTAGAACTGTGCCTCCCGTCACTCGGGTCTGTCAATAGTTTGTCCTGACATTCTGACTTGCAATCATGAAGTGCTACGCTGCAGCTACTTTTTCTGGTCGAACACGGGATCGGAGTCGAAGTGCCACTCGCGGTTGAGTTGGACAGGTCGAGCCCTGTCCCTCTGTACTACCAACTCGCGCAAGCGATCGAAGCGGCGATCCGCGACGGCGAACTGGCGCCGGGAGACCGGTTCGAGAACGAGCTCGCACTCGCTAGCCGACTGTCGCTGTCGCGCCCGACCACCCGGCGCGCCATTCAAGAGCTCGTCGACAAGGGCATGTTGGTGCGCAAGCGCGGCGTCGGCACTCAGGTCGTGCAGAACCCCGTTCATCGCCGCGTGGAGTTGACGAGCCTGTTCGACGATCTGGCCCGCGCGGGTCAGGAGCCGACCACCGAACTGCTCGACTACAGGGTCGGTGTCGTCGACGAAGTCGTCGCAGCGGAGCTCAACCTGACCGCAGGCCAGGAGATCGTCACGATTCAACGGCTCAGATGCGCCAACGGTGAGCCCCTCGCGGTGATGACCAACTATCTTCCGGTCGATCTTGCCCCCGATGCCGAAGAGCTAGAGAGCAACGGGCTATATCAGTCGTTGCGGGCGCGTGGCGTGCACATCCGGCTGGCGCGGCAGCGAATCGGCGCGAAGCCCGCGACCAAACTAGAGGCGCGGCTGCTTGACGAGAAGGTCGGTGCGCCGCTACTCACGATGAACCGCACGGCGTTTGATGATTCGGGCAAGGCGGTCGAGTACGGCGCACATTGCTATCGGGCGTCGCGGTATTACTTCGAAACCACACTCGTCGATCGCTGAGCTCCGCCTACGGGTGTCGGACACCCATCGAGATCTTGGCAAACTTCTGATCGGGTTCGTACGTATGACATGCAGTCCTAATGTCTTGACAAAGTATTGACATTCGCTTGTGACCCGGGTTACATCGTCTTCAGGCCGTGCCGTGGGGCACCCGCAGACGGGAGACACAATGAAGTTCGTTGGGCTGGCAGCACTCGCCGGCGCCGGGGTTATCGCCCTGGGGCTGGTGTCGTGTTCGAGCACCGGCGGAAAGCCGGAGAGCAATGGCGGCGGGATGGGCGCCGGACAGGCGAACACCCCGCGTATCACGATCGCGATGATCACCCACGAGGTACCTGGCGACTCCTTCTGGGATCTGATTCGCAAGGGGGCACAGGCCGCAGCTGACAAGGACAACGTCGAGCTCCGCTACTCCAACGACCCCGAGGCGCCCGCGCAGGCGAACCTGGTGCAGAGCGCGATCGACAGTAAGGTGGCAGGTATTGCCCTCACGCTGGCGAAGCCCGATGCGATGGAGCCTGCCGTCAAGGCGGCACTCGCCGCCAACATCCCCGTCGTCGCGTTCAACAGCGGCTTCGACAACTACAAGGCAATGGGCGTCCAAGAGTACTTCGGCCAGGACGAGAAGCTGGCAGGCGTTGCGGCAGGCGAGAAGCTGAACGCCGACGGCGCCAAGAACATCGTCTGCGTGATCCAGGAGCAGGGCCAGGTGGCGCTCGAATCGCGTTGCGCAGGAGTGAAGCAAAGCTTCAAGGGCGCGTTCGAGATCCTGAACGTCAACAGCAAGGACATGCCATCGGTGGAGTCGACGATCACCGCCAAGCTCAGGCAGAACCCCGCCATCGATCACGTCATGGCGCTTGGTGCGCCGATCGCGCTGACTGCGGTTCAGTCCGTCGCCGAAGCGGGAAGCGCGGCGAAGATCACCACCTTCGACACGAACGCCGCACTCGTCGACGCGATCAAGGACGGAAAGGTGCAGTGGGCCGTCGATCAGCAGCCGTTCCTGCAGGGGTACCTCGCCATCGACTCGCTGTGGCTATACATCAACAACAAGAACCTGATCGGCGGCGGTGCGCCGACCCTGACGGGTCCGTCCTTCATCGACCAAGACAACATCGACGCCGTCGCCGAACTGGCCAAGGCCGGAACTCGCTAGGGATCGGGAGATAGACATGACTACCCAAGCTGACCTCGAGCTCAGTGATCGCAAGGTCGTCCACGACGAGCGCGTCAAGGAACGAAACCGCATGCAGCGCATGCTGATTCGTCCCGAGATGGGTGCCGCGATCGGTGCCATCGGCCTGTTCGTCATCTTCTTCGTCGTTGCTCCACCGTTCCGCGAGGCCGGATCGCTGTCGACGGTCCTGTACGCCAGCTCCACGATCGGCATCATGGCGTGCGGTGTCGCGCTGTTGATGATCGGCGGCGAGTTCGACTTGTCCGCAGGTGTCGCCGTGACCTTCAGCTCACTGGCGGCGTCGATGCTGGCATACAACCTGCACCTCAACCTGTGGGTGGGTGCGGGCCTTGCGCTCGTCCTCGCCTTGGCCGTCGGCTTCCTGAACGGCTACCTGGTGATGAAGACCAAGATTCCGAGCTTCCTCATCACACTGAGTTCGTTCTTCATGATCGCCGGCATCAATCTCGCTGTCACGAAGATGGTTTCGGGTCAGGTTGCCACCCAGAGCGTCAGCGACATGCAGGGGTGGGACTCCGCCAGCAAGGTGTTCGCGTACTCGATCCCGGTGTTCGGCATCCAGCTGAAGATCACCGTGCTCTGGTGGCTGCTGTTCACCGCCGTCGCGACGTACGTGTTGTTCAAGACCAAGATCGGCAACTGGATCTTCGCCGTCGGTGGCGACGCGGACAGTGCTCGCGCCGTCGGTGTCCCGGTCACCAAGGTCAAGATCGGGCTGTTCATGTTCGTGGGCTTCTGCGCATGGTTCGTCGGCATGCACCTGTTGTTCAACTTCAACACCGTGCAGTCCGGGCAGGGCATCGGCAACGAGTTCTTCTACATCATCGCCGCGGTCGTCGGAGGCTGTCTGCTTACCGGCGGCTACGGCACCGCCATTGGCGCAGCCATAGGTGCATTCATCTTCGGCATGGCGAACCAGGGAATCGTCTATGCGGGTTGGGATCCCGACTGGTTCAAGTTCTTCCTCGGCGCGGTGCTGCTGTTCGCCGTCATCGCCAACAACGCCTTCCGTAACTACGCAGCGAAGAGGTGACCGAATGACCGCAACAGTCGAAAGTCCCGAGCACGACGCGCCATCCGGCGGCAAGGTGCCCTTGGTGGAGTTGGTGAACGTCGGCAAGTCCTACGGAAACATCACCGCCCTCAAGGACATATGTCTTCGCGTGCATGCCGGCGAGGTCACCGGCATCCTCGGCGACAACGGTGCCGGCAAGTCCACGCTCATCAAGATCATCTCCGGTCTACACCAGCAGACGGAGGGCGACCTGCTCGTGGACGGTGAGTCGACGAGGTTCGCGTCGCCGGCGGATGCCCTGGACAAGGGGATCGCGACGGTGTACCAGAACCTCGCCGTCGTTCCGTTGATGCCGGTGTGGCGGAACTTCTTCCTTGGCCAGGAAGTGCGCAAGTCGTCGTTCCCGTATTCGTTGGACGCCAACGCAATGCGAGCCACCACGCTGACCGAGTTGGCGAAGATGGGCATCGAGCTGCCCGACGTCGACGCACCCATCGGCTCGCTGTCCGGCGGTCAGCGTCAATGCGTCGCCATCGCGCGGGCCGTGTTCTTCGGTGCCCGTGTGCTGATCCTCGACGAGCCGACCGCAGCGCTTGGCGTCAAGCAGTCGGGCGTCGTGCTGAAGTACATCACCGCGGCCAAGGAGGCGGGTTTTGGCGTCGTCTTCATCACGCACAACCCGCATCACGCACACATGGTGGGCGACCACTTCGTGTTGCTGAACCGCGGCAGGCAGAAGCTGGACTGCACCTACGACGACATCACCCTGGAGCACCTCACCCAGGAGATGGCAGGCGGCGACGAACTCGAGGCGCTGAGCCACGAGCTCAGCCGCAAGTAGAGTTCCGGACTCGCAGACCCCGTCGGCCGTGGTCGACGGGGTCCTGTCGGTCCGCCACGTCCTGAGGGAGCGATGTCGTCGACCACTGAACCCGACCAAGCCCAATTCCCAAGGGCCATGGCGCTCTTGGTGGCTGGCGCGTTCTTCATGGAGATCCTCGACGCGACGATCATCACGCCGGCAATCCCGCTGATCGCGGGGTCGTTCGGCATCGATCCCGTCGACGTCAACGTTGCCATCTCCGCGTATCTCGTCACCGTCGCCGTGCTCATTCCCGCAACCGGTTGGATGGCCGACCGTTTCGGGCCTCGGCCCGTGTTCGCCTCGGCGATAGCGGTCTTCACGCTTGCCTCGATCGGATGCGCAGCGAGCACCTCGCTGCCGATGCTCGTCGCGATGCGGGTGCTGCAGGGTGTCGGGGGAGCGATGATGGTGCCCGTTGGCCGACTGGCGGTGCTGAGGTTCAGCGGCAAGGCCAACCTGGTCCGTGCGATCGCGCTGCTGACCTGGCCGGCGCTCGCCGCCCCCGTCGTCGCTCCCGTTCTCGGTGGTGCGATCGCGACCGTTGGATCGTGGCGGTGGATCTTCGCCGTCAACATCCCGCTCGGCGTCATCGGATTCCTGTTGTCTCTCAAGCTGATCCGGGGTGAACGGAGTTCGTCGGTGCGGCCGCTGGACTGGCGTGGGATGACGGGGCTGGGCGCGGGGATCGCCGCGGCACTGATCGCACTAGAGAGCATCCGCGTAACGGGAACGCACTGGGGTCCGGTCGCCGTCGGCGCCGCATTCGCGGTGATCCTGCTGGCCGGCGCAACGTGGCATCTCCTGCGTTGCAGGCATCCGCTGGTCCAATTGCGCGTGCTGAGGGTGCCCACCCTGCGCATCACGGTGTCGGCCGGTTCGCTCTACCGTTTGGTCATCACTGCGGTGCCCTTTCTATTGCCGTTGCAGTTTCAGCTCGTCTTCGGGTGGACGCCGTTTCTCTCCGGTCTGTTGGTCGCGGTGCTCTTCGCGGGCAACATAGCGATCAAGCCGGCGACGACACCGCTGATGCGGCGCTACGGAATTCGCCGCGTACTATTGGCCAACGCGATGTCGTCGGTCCTATGCTTCGGGTTGCTCGCCTGGATGACCATCGGTCCCCCCGTCGCGGCGATGATAGTGATCCTATTCGTCAGCGGCGCTTTGCGGTCGATCGGTTTCACTGCGTACAACAGCCTTGCCTTTTCGGACGTCGACGGCGACGAGTTGACCCACGCCAACACCCTCAACGCCGCGGTGCAGGAACTGGCGGCGGGACTGGGAATAGCCGTTGCGGCACTGATGCTCAGCACCTTCACGCCACTGGCCGCGAGCACGGGTCGTCACGGAAGCACCCCGTACGGCTGGACTTTCCTGGTCCTTGGCGGACTCATGGCCGTGACGATCGTGGAGACGCTCCGGCTGCCTCGGGACGCAGGCGCCGAAGTGACGGCTACGAGGTAGCCGGCAACCAAGGGTGCCGGTGACGACGGCATCGAATCGACGCTACGTCAGCGGGTGGAGCGGTCCGCGGGCTAGACCGTGAATGCGGCGCGGAAGGCATTGAGCGCATCGACGTCGTCACCGGACGCGTAGCCCTCCAAGCCAACGGTGCCGCGATAGCCCATGTCGTACAAGGCCTTCGCGATGGCGGGGTAGTAGATTTCACCTGTTCCTGGCTCGCATCGACCCGGCACGTCGGCGACCTGGATCTCGCCGATGGCGTCCCCGCAGCGACGGACGAGATCGATGAGGTTCCCTTCGCCGATCTGCGCGTGGTAGAGGTCGAGCATCATCTTGACGTTCGGATGGTCCACGCCCTCGATCAACGCCAGGGTGTCCTTCGCGCGGGCGAGCGGAACGCCCGGGTGGTCGACGGTCGTGTTGAGGTTCTCGACACAGAACTCGACGCCCGAAGCCGCGCCGAGCTCGCCGAGCCGCTCCAACGTCCGTAGCGCTGTCGCCCACATCGCTCCCGTCGCGCGGAGACGCGGGCGCGCAGGCAGTCCGTCGACGAGCTCGGCCGAGTGCAAGTTCAGGCGCGTAATGCCAAGTGTCTCAGCGGCCTTGATGCTCAGCTCGGCCGTCGCGACCACCTCGGCGGCGGTCTCGGGGTCGCTGATGTCGCCGTGTAGGTAGCCGGTCATCGAGGTGAAACGAGCTCCCGTCGCAGCGAGCTCACCCAGGTCCTTGTCGTCCCAGCTCCAGATCTCGACGGAGAAACCGAGATCGTGGATGCGCCTGACCCGTTCGACGAACGGCAAGTCCGTGAACACCATTTCGGCGCTCACCGCGAGTTCGAACGCGCTCATCGTGGATCCAACCGGGCGGCGCGGTAGGCAGCATCGATCATTGCCATGTTCGCCACCGCGTCGGCCGTGCCGAACGGGAGCGGAGTTCCGTGCTCGACGTGCGCGGCGAACGACTCGAGCTGGTAGGTGTACGACGCCCGCCTTCCCAGTCGCTCGACCGTGGTGCCGCTCGGCGTGTGCAGCGTGAGGCGGTCGTCTTCGTTGGGCCTGATGAAGTCGTGGACCTTCAGCTCGCCCGCCGTCCCTGCAATTTCGATGGACATCGAATGATGTTCGGCAACCATCGAATTCGCAGACAGTCCGCTTGCGCCGCCAGGGAACCCAACCTCGACGTCGCACCATGCGTCGACGTTCGGGCAGTGCTGCTCTGCATGTGCTCGCACTACCGACGGCCGTCCTTCGAGGCCGGGCGCCGACAGCCGTCCCAAACTATGCATGACGTGAATGCCGTAGCAGCCCAGGTCCATCAGGGCTCCGCCCGCAAGCTCATACGACCACCGCGGGTCGTCATCTGCTGGCGCAGGCATCGCCATGTGCACCTCGACGCGTGTGATGGTGCCGAGCGTTCCGTCCGTCGCGAGCGCAAAGGCGCGCCGTGTGACGGGGTGAAAGTAATAGTGAAATCCCTCCAGCACCGTGACGCCTGCGGCGGCGGCCGCCTCGGCAACGAGCCTTGCCTCGGCTTGGTTACGGGCGAAGGGCTTTTCGCTCAGCACGTGTTTACCTGCGGCGATCGCTGCAAGGTTCCACGGCGCGTGCAGTGAATTGGCGAGCGGGTTGTAGATGACGTCGACCGCGGGGTCGTCGATCACGTCCTGGTATGACTCGACGACACGCTCGACGCCGTACTTCTCGGCGAAGTTCTCCGCGCGCGACCGGTCGCGCGCCGCCACGACCACCAGACGGTGGCCGAGTTCGGCGGCGGGTCCGACGATTGCTGCTTCGGCGATCCGGGAAGCCCCCAGGACTCCGATACCCAGACTCATCCTGCGACGGCCTTCAGATGGGCCACGCTGGCCAGCACGTCGCGGACGGGTCCATCATCGGTCGGCTCTCCATCGAGAATCGTGTCCTGCTCTAGCACGAACCAGCCGTTGAATCCGTTGTCCCGCAACACTGATACGATTCCGGCGATATCGACGTCGCCGCTGCCCAACGGGGTGTACATGCCAGCCTTGACTGCCTCGGTGTACGTGAGCTCGCCGGACTGGACCTTCGCCGCCAGCGTCGCATCGACGTCTTTCAAATGCGTGTGCTTGATGCGACCAGGGACCGCCTTCGCCAACTCGAGCGGGTCGGTCCCCCCGATCAAGAGGTGGCCGGTGTCCAGGCATAGCGGGATCGACGACCCTGCAAGCACGCGGTCGACGTCATCCTTGGTCTCGACCACGGTGCCGACGTGCGGATGCAGCACGGCGAGTAGGCCGCGATCGGCGGCGATGGCTGCCAATCGGTCCAGGTTGGCGAACAGCGTCGCCCACTGATCGTCGTCGAGAGTGGGCCGCGAGTCGTAGCCGTCGGAACCGGTGGAGGCGGCGAGCACGACGACGCCCGCGCCCGCGGCCACGAGAGAGTCGAGCGGCCCAGCGAGATCGTCAGCCGGGTCGTGGTCGGCCTCGAACAGCAGGACGGGCACGAAGCCTCCGACGCATGCCAGATCGTTCTCGTGCAGAACGGCTTTCAACTCGTCGGTATCGGCCGGAAGGAAGCCGTCGGGCCCGAGTTCGGTCGCAGTTAGGCCAGCGCCACGCATTTCGGTCAACACTCGCGCGCGGTCCAATTGATAACCCCAGCCGGGCACTTCGCAGACGCCCCAGGAGATGGGTGCTCCGGCAATCTTGATTCCCCGGTCGCTGCGCTCCTGCCCGCCGACCTTGATTCCCCGGTCGCTGCGCTCCTGCCCGCCGACCTTGCTTCCCCGGTCGCTGCGCTCCTGCCCGCCGACCTTGATGGCACTCATGCTTTGCGTACCTCCTCGATGCGCACCGGGACGCCCCGACGCAGGGACTCGGTGGCGGCCTCTGCCAGCCACGCGACCTCCACCGCGTCGGCGACCGTCGCGCCGAGGATCGCGTCGCCCTTGGTTACTCCGACGAATGCGGCCATCTCGGCACGGAACGCCTCGGTGAAGCGGTCCATGAAGAAGTGATGCGACGGCCCGGTGGGAAAATCACTGCGAGAGTCCGTGTTTCGCAGCGGGACACCCTGGTCCCAGCCCGCTGCGACGCTGTCGTCGAAGCCGTGAATCTCCAGCCGGCAATCGTAGCCGCGGGCGTTGTAGCGAGCGTTGGACACGACGCCGAGCGCTCCGCCGTCGAACTTCACGATCACCGCAGCGGTGTCGACGTCGTCGTACTCGGTGAACAGGGGGTCTCCCTGAACGGTGCCCGTCGCGTACACCTCGACCGCGCGCTGTCCGGTGATCCAGTTGATGGTGTCGAAGTCGTGCACGGCGCAGTCGCGGAAGATTCCACCGGATCCCTTGATGTAGTCCATCGGCGGGGGAGCGGGATCCATCGTCGTGCTTCGCACCGTGTGCAGGATGCCCAGCGACCCGTCGTTGACGGCGCGCTTCGCGGCGGCGAAAGCGGCGTCGAAGCGGCGCTGATAGCCGACCTGGACCTGCACCCCGGAGGCGAGGATTGCCTCGGCGACGCGCGCGCTCTCGACGGCGGTCGAGGCGATCGGCTTCTCGCACAGCGTCGGGATGCCCCGCTCGACGGCGGCGAGGACGAGCTCCGCGTGCGCGGGAGTGGCCGCGGCGACGACGATTCCGTCGACGCCGGAGGACAGCAACTCTTCGACCGTGTCGACCGCCTTGGCTCCGTGCTTGGCCGCGACGGCATGTGCGACGTCAGTGCGCTCGTCGGTGATCACCAGCCCGTCGAGACCATCGAGGTTGCTCAGGGTTTCGGTGTGAAACGCACCGATGCGCCCGAGTCCGATTACGCCGAGGGTGGTCATGGAGTTCTCCGTTCGATTTGAGCTGCGATTGCGATGTCGAGTTGTTCGGGGGTGAGGCCGTCGGCAAGGGCTGCCAACACGGTGTCGACCTGGCTCGGCGGCGCGAGACTGCCGATCGGCTGGTCATTGTCGAGGTTGGTCGGGAAGGGATAGCCCTCCGCGGTCGCGTTGACGGCGTTGGCGAGGTCCTGCACAGAACGTCCCGCGGCCTTCATCGCGAGGAGCGACGGGTAGACCGCCCGCACCATGGCCGTGCGGTCCAGAGACTCCATGGCGCGCCCGAACGGCGAGGAGATCTGCAGCAGGTTGGCCATCCGACGAATGGTGGTCGAGGTGTTGGCGCCCGCCCCATGCATCAGCGCGGGGCTGAAGAAGACGGCGTCACCCTTGCACAACGGCACCTGAACCTGACGAGTGGCGAAGAAGTCGATGAACTCCTGCTCGTAGAACGCGATGTACCCGCCTACGAACTTCTGCGAATGCGGCAGCAGCATCGTCGGCCCGCTCTCCAGCGGCATGTCGCAGTGTGCGACCGCCCCCTGCAACGTCAGCGCCGCCGACATGCGGTGCATGTGCGCCGGGTACGCGGCGAGGTGCTCGACGTCGACGAAGCCGAGATGGTAGTCGCGGTGCGGAACCTGCTGTGCGCCACCGGGATTGACGACGTTGACCTGCGAGGTGACCTGGTAGCGGGGGCCAAGCCACGCCTGCGACACCAGCGCCAGCGTGTCGTTGGCGTAGTAGTCGGCGAACACGTCGGGGGAGTGCAGCGCGAGCTTCTGCGCGGCGTTCCAGACCCGGTCGTTGGCGCCCGCCTTGCCGAAGTGATCGCCAGCGACTCCGCCCGCAGCCCGCTGGGCCTCGATGAGCGCCGCGAACGCCTCGCTGGCACGGTCAACGACGTCGTCGTCGAAGGCACCCTCGAACACGACGACGCCAGGACCGTCGGAGAGCGCGTGGATCAGTTCGGTCTGGAGTTCATGGCGATCGGCGCCCTCCACCGCCGCGGCGGAGTACACCAGCGCGCCGAGGCGGACATCGGTCGCGAGCGGGTAGTCGGCGGGATTGGTCTCGACCGAGACGAGAGCGCGGAAGTCGTCGAGATCGCAGTCGGACGCCTCGATCCATGCGCGGTTCGTCGTGGTGAGGGAGGAAGCCATACCGCTAGTGTTGTTGTGACGAGCACCGCAATCAACACCAAAAATCCGTCAAAAAGCCCTCAGCGAACTCGGCTTGGTGACCCGTGGCCGCGGTGCGCACGATCGGTAAGGAAGGGGGGTATGCCCATGCCGCACCGCTACAAGGTCCGCGAGATCGCTCAGCAGTCCGGCCTGAGCGAGGCCACCGTCGACCGTGTCCTCAACGAGCGCAACGGGGTCCGCGAGAACACTAGAGCCGAAGTCATGCAGGCGATCGCGGACCTGGACAAGCAACGCTCGCAGTTGCGGCTCAATGGCCGTCGATACCTCATCGACGTCGTCATGCAGACGCCCCAACGGTTTTCGGATGCGTTCCGTGCCGCGATCGAGGCCGAACTGCCTGCGTTTGCACCAGCGATGCTGCGCGCACGGTTCCATCTGTGGGAGGCGGGTTCGACGGCGCAGATGGTCGACGCGCTCGCGCGGATCCGGGGAAGCCACGGCGTCGTACTCAAGGCGCAGGACGAACCCGAGGTTGCAGAGGCGATCGACCGGCTGGCTCGTGCGAACGTGCCCGTCGTGACGTACACGACCGACGTTCCGACTAGTTCGCGATGCGCGTACGTCGGCATCGACAACCACGGCGCAGGCGTGACGGCGGCGTACCTGATGGACCAGTGGCTAGGGTCCGCGCCTGCGGACGTCCTCATCACCGTCAGTCGTGCAGCGTTTCGCGGTGAGGGCGAGCGCGAGGTCGGATTCCGCTCGGCGTTGCGAGGCTCCGGCCGCAACGTCGTCGAGGTCAGCGACAGCGATGGCATCGACGAGACCAACGAGCGGCTGGTCCTGCGTGCACTGGAGGCGAACCCCGCCGTCGAGGCCGTCTATTCGGTGGGAGGTGGGAACACCGCGACCGTCGCAGCCTTCGAGAAGACCGGACGCGCCTGCCGCGTCTTCATCGCCCATGACCTCGACGCCGACAACCGGCGGCTGCTCCGCGACGGTCGGATTTCGGTGGTGCTCCACAACGACCTTCGCGCCGACGCGCGGCTCGCGATGCGCGCGATCCTGCAGCAGCACGGCGCGCTCCCGGCTGAGCCCGCGCGGCCAGTGCCGATCCAAGTCATCACCCCCTACAACCTGCCCGGGTGAGCGTCGGCTCGTCGGTTCACCGGTACTCGGACTAACATTTCCGCCCATTGGCGTCGACGGCGCGCTGACTGAGTGCGGAAGGCTCGATCGGTGCGGCATCAGCTCGTCGACGGCGTGACCGTCCTAGGGAACTTGGCGATCGACGTCATCAACGGAGCTCCGCAGAGTCCTGGCGGGTGCGCGTCATTCGCCGCGGTCGCTCTGACGTCGGCGGACGTGCCCGCCCGGATCGTGGCAATGGGCGCTCCGGACGACCACGCATTGTTCGATCCGCTTCTCGAACGCTTCGGTTCGTTGCTCCGAATCTTGCCGTCGGACCGCACGAGCTCGTTCCGGTTGGACTACGTCGACGTAGACCACAGGCGGATGTCGGTCGATGCGGTCGGACCGGTGTGGGGATCGGCGGAGATCGAGGCCGCCAATCCCGATACGACATGGCTGCACCTTGCCCCATTGCTGCGCACCGACTTTCCTGCAGACACGCTCGCCCAACTGGCCGAGCGTGGGCACCGCATCGTCTACGACGGCCAAGGCTTGGTCCGCGCAGATCGGGTGGGGCCACTTGTCGTGGATCGTCACTTCTCCCAGGACCTTCTGCCTCCTCTCGCGGTGCTCAAGCTCGCCGAGGACGAAGCGGTCATCGTGGCTGACGGCACGTTCGACGAGACGACGGCGAAACGACTGGGCGTGCCAGAGATCCTGGTGACGTTCGGCTCGGAGGGCTGCGACATCTATACCGAAGGTTCTGTCGTGCGAATCCCTGCAGCGTGGCGGGTCGACGGTGTGCAGACGACCGGCGCAGGCGACATGTTCACCGCCTGCTACGCGTTGAACCGCTCCGCAGGGGTCGGCCCTGAACGCGCCGTGGAGGTGGCGAGCGAACTGGTTGCCAGTGAGCTGGAGAAGCGGCTTCGCAGCGAGCCCGTCGGCCGCGCTTAGCGCGCTAGCCAATCGGCTACTGACGGGTAACCCTTTCCTTAGAGAATGACATTCTCTAAAAAGTGATCAACGCCACAATCGCGCATACTCTTGGCTTACTTCATAGCGTTGACCTGCGTTGTTCGCGCGTGTTTACATGCTGGTAACAGGGGTGTCCGTACGAGGCCACCCTAAGAGAAGTGCAATAATCGTTACTGCCAGTGACATCAAGATTTTGGTGGACGTAATCCGGACGGCGCGGGCACGACAGCTGCCTCCCCTTGCGACTCGGAATGACGCCACCAAGCGAGAACGTGAAAGGCGGGGGTCGTGAGTCAAAACGGCGCCGGTGCCGGGACGAACGCAGCCCCGCGACAGAAGCTCGAAAAGGTCGTCATCCGGTTTGCGGGCGACTCCGGCGACGGCATGCAGCTCACCGGTGACCGCTTCACCACCGAGGCCGCGCTGTTCGGCAATGACCTTGCCACGCAACCAAATTACCCCGCCGAAATCCGTGCACCACAGGGCACGCTGCCCGGTGTCTCGTCGTTCCAAATCCAGATAGCCGACTTCGACATCCTCACCGCGGGCGACCGGCCCGACGTCCTAGTGGCGATGAACCCGGCCGCCCTCAAGGCCAATGTCGGAGACCTCCCGCGAGGTGGCCTGATCATCGCCAACTCCGACGAGTTCACCAAACGCAATCTGGCAAAGGTCGGCTATGAAGCCAACCCGCTGGAGACCGACGAGCTGTCCGACTACGTCGTGCAGGCCGTCGCGATGACGACGCTGACGCTTGGCGCAGTCGAGCAGATCGGCGCGTCGAAGAAGGACGGCTCGCGAGCGAAGAACATGTTCGCGCTCGGGCTGCTGTCGTGGATGTACAACCGCGAGCTGGAGCACAGCGTCGCCTTCATCCGCGAGAAGTTCGCGCGCAAGCCCGAGATCGCCGAGGCGAACGTGCTCGCGTTGAAGGCAGGCTGGAACTACGGCGAGACGACTGAAGCCTTCGGCACCACCTACGAGGTGTCGCCCGCGAAGCTGACGTCCGGCGACTACCGGCAGATCTCCGGGAACACGGCCCTCGCCTACGGAATCGTCGTAGCCGGTCAGCTCGCGAACACCCAGGTGATGCTGGGCAGCTACCCGATCACCCCCGCGTCGGACATCTTGCACGAGCTTTCCAAGCACAAGAACTTCAACGTCCTGACGTTCCAGGCCGAGGACGAGATCGCTGGCATCGGTGCGGCGCTCGGTGCGTCCTACGGCGGTGCCATCGGCGTGACGAGCACGTCCGGACCTGGCGTGGCGCTGAAGTCGGAGGCGATCGGCCTCGGCGTGATGGCCGAACTCCCGCTGCTGGTGGTCGACGTGCAGCGCGGTGGGCCGTCGACCGGTCTTCCGACCAAGACCGAGCAGGCGGATCTGCTGCAGGCGCTGTACGGCCGCAACGGTGAGTCGCCGGTCGCGGTGCTGGCCCCGCAGTCGCCTTCGGACTGCTTCGAGATCGCCGTCGAGGCGGTCCGTATCGCCCTGACATACCGCACGCCAGTGATTCTCTTGTCGGACGGAGCGATCGCCAACGGCTCGGAGCCGTGGCGCATCCCGGACGTGACCACCTTCGAGCCGATCGACCACAGCTTCGCGAAATCGGACGAGCCGTTCCAGCCATACGCCCGCGATCCCGAAACGCTGGCGCGTCAGTTCGCGGTACCCGGCACGCCGGGTCTCGAGCACCGCATCGGTGGACTCGAGGCGGCCAACGGTTCCGGCAACATTTCGTACGAGCCGAAGAACCACGATCTGATGGTCCGCCTGCGGCAGGCCAAGATCGACGGCATCGCGGTTCCCGATCTTGTCGTCGACGACCCGAGTGGCGACGCCGAGCTGTTGCTTCTCGGCTGGGGTAGTTCCTACGGTCCGATCGGCGAAGCCTGCCGGCGGGCGCGACGCAACGGGATCAAGGTCGCGCATGCACAGCTGCGCTACCTGAACCCCTTCCCGGCGAATCTGGGCGAGATCCTGCGCCGCTATCCGAACGTGGTGTTGCCGGAGATGAACCTCGGCCAGCTCGCCCTGCTTCTGCGAGGCAGGTTCCTGGTCGACGTGCAGTCGGTGACGAAGGTGGAAGGCATGGCGTTCCTCGCCGAGGAGGTCGAGGGAATCATCGATGCCGCGCTCGACGGGACGCTGGGCGACAAGGAAACTGACAAGGCCAAGTTCGCACGGTTGGCAGCAGCCACCGTCGAAGACGGTGTGGGAGCGGACGCATGACTGACCTGATAGGGACCGACCTCGGACTCACTCCCGGTGCGCTGACGAAGATCAGCGGCGTCCCGACGACCGACGAGCCGTTGAAGTCCAAGGACTTCGCCAGCGACCAAGAGGTCCGTTGGTGCCCGGGTTGCGGTGACTACGTCATCCTCAACACCATTCGCAGCTTCCTGCCCGAACTCGGGCTCAAGCGCGAGAACATGGTGTTCGTCAGCGGGATCGGCTGCTCGAGCCGCTTCCCGTATTACCTGGAGACCTACGGCCTGCACTCGATTCACGGCCGCGCCCCGACGTTCGCCACTGGCCTGGCACTTGCCCGTGACGACCTCTCGGTATGGGTCGTGACCGGTGACGGCGATGCCCTGTCGATCGGCGGAAACCACCTCATCCATGCGCTGCGGCGCAACGTGAACATCACGATCCTGTTGTTCAACAACCGGATCTATGGGCTGACCAAGGGCCAGTACTCGCCGACCTCCGAGGTTGGCAAGATCACGAAGTCGACGCCGATGGGCTCCCTCGACTACCCGTTCAACCCGGTTTCATTGGCGCTCGGTGCAGAGGCGTCCTTCGTGGGCCGCGCGCTCGACTCGGACAAGAAGGGTTTGACCGAGGTGCTGCGCGCCGCGGCCTCGCATAGGGGAGCTGCGCTCGTCGAAATCATGCAGGACTGCCCGATCTTCAACGACGGCTCGTTCGACGCACTCCGCAAGGAGGGTGCAGAGGAGCGGTTGATCAACGTCAAGCACGGTGAGCCGGTCATCTTTGGCGCCGACGGCGAGTACTGCGTCGTCAAGTCCGGATACGGGCTGGAGGTCGCCAAGACGGCAGACGTCTCAGTCGACGAGATCGTCGTGCACAATGCACACGTCGAGGACTCGGCCTACGCCTTCGCGCTTTCTCGGCTGTCCGAGCAGAATCTCGAACACACCGTGATGGGCATCTTCCGTCAGGTGAGCAGGCCCACGTACGACGAGGCCGCCCGTCAACAGGTCGCCTCTGCGATGGAATCCAAGCCACACGACACCGCTGCTCTGCAATCCTTGCTGCGTGGAAAAGACACTTGGACTGTCGACTGATACGGCACCTGACCTGACGAACCCGCTCGCCGCAGTGATCCTGGCGGGTGGCGCCTCCCGACGGATGGGGCGTGACAAGGCGACCCTGCCCTTCGAGGGGCCTGCCGGGCGGACCACCCTCGTCGAGAATGCCGTGGCGACCCTGAGTGGGCGCTGTTCCCCGATCTTCGTGGTCGCGGCACCCGGTCAGCCGCTTCCAGAGCTCAGCGCCGAGGTGCTGCGGGACGAGATTCGCGGTGTCGGCCCGTTGGTCGCGACGGCTCGTGGCTTGCGCGCGGCGGCGGATGCCGGACTGGAGCGGGCATTCGTCTGCGCGGTCGACATGCCGTACCTAACCGCCGATTTGATCGACGAACTGGTCGGGCCTTCGGTTCGCTTGGGCGCGGACGTGGTCTTGCCGTGGGATGGACGTGATCACTATCTCGCAGGTGTGTATCGGACGGACCTCGCGGCGCGGGCGGACGAGCTCATCGCGGCGGGGGAGCGCAGCATGCGCGCGTTGGTGAACGTCGTCGACACTCAAAGATTGGTGATGGCCGAGCAGTCGTCGTTGACGAACGTCAACACGCCTGCTGATCTTGCGTGACTGAGTAAGAAAATTCATCAGCAAACTTAATTTCGCCCATCTAACTCATCGCAATTCAACGGCGAGTCAAACAATTCGAGTGATTCCGCCATTGTTCAACATAACGAAGCGACGATTACGTTGCCCGCCCATTCAACGCGATCCTGTCGGCGTAGCCGCATCTCGACTTGAAATAACTTGTGCAGGATGGTGTTTCGCGCATAGGCGAGCGATCGACGTCTGTGTGGCAACGTCAATGCCTCCGAAAGGACACCGCGAATAGTGCTGTGCGGCCCTTTGCTTCGGTGACGGTCGGCTCCCGGCGTGGGTCCGGGGTTTCGAGCACAACGGATCCCGGCGTGGGTGTCGGGGTGTCGGCCCGCGAGATGAGTGAAAGTGGCTGGTACAGAAGGTCTTAGCCAGCACTGCCCGTCGAGGTCCGCGCACGGGTTGGTCCAGGTTGCCGCGGCTCGAATTGTCCCGAAAAGCGTTGCCGTGCAGAGAAGTAGGCGAGATTCGTGCCTGCACGAACACGTCGGTTCAGGACAGCGAATCTTTGGTGTGCGGCACGGCGATTCCTGCGAGCGTGCCGCCCATCGGCGGTAAGTTGTTGCAGTTGTTGATCATTTAGTGTGGGCCAGTTCACAAGACATGGGTGATCTGCCTCACGATCTAGAGTCGACCTGCGGATTCTGGGTACACCGCGGTTTCGTTCGTTGACCTGCGGCGACCCTGTGAATGTGACGTCGTGATACGAACGTTATCTTCCCGCGACCCGTCTTCGCGCAATATGACTTCTGTGAATTACATAAGTACGGTCCGTTTGTCTCCAAAGTTGGAGCAAACAATTGAAAAACCACGAACCTGCGTGTGAGCGGGATCGTGGGGGGCGGTACGAACGAAGTCGACCGCTCTCCACATCGACCGGGTGCAATGCCCCGGTGGGCCCCTCTGGCCTCCTGCTGTCGTACCCGACCGAGACGGTGCGACTCAACCTCTTCGCCTGTCGGACAGGCACGACGACCCACGTCCGCGTGGGTGTTGTTGGCGCGCGCTTGGCGAAAGGATCGATTTTGAAGAACATCCGCAATACGTTCGGGCTGGCCATCATCGCTGGAGCTGCCGTCCTCGCCCCGATGACTTCCCTTGCTCTTGGGGCCGGTACCGCGAGTGCGGACTCTGGTGTGAACTGGGACGCCATCGCGCAATGCGAGTCCGGTGGCAACTGGGCCATCAACACCGGGAACGGTTATTACGGTGGGCTGCAGTTCACCATGTCGACCTGGCGCGCCAACGGCGGAAGCGGCTCGCCTCACCTGGCCAGCCGCGAAGAGCAGATCAGGGTCGCCTCCAAGATGTCCCTGTCGAACTGGCCGGTTTGCGGTAGGCGGGGTTAAAACTCTTCTCAAGACGAGTCGATTGAGCAGCGGTGCCTGGCGATACGCCGGGCACCGTTTCTCATTTATCCCTTAGGCCTCAATCGCCCATCACGTACCGGTAACTAACTTTAGTCTCTTCTGTAACGCATGAAATAGGTCACACGAAGTACCGGATGACCAAGGCGTTGGAAGGGATGTCTATCGCGGCGGTCCTCGTGTCAGAAAACGGTCGGGGAAGGACCGCACTCATGAATATCCGTTACGCATTTCGCAACACCACGAAGTACCTCAAGTTAGCCGCTTTGACCGGCGCCTTCGCCGTCGTCGTTGCGGCGATCTCGACCGCTCTCGCCGCGGGAGAAGCGCACGCCGACGGCATGAATTGGGACGCCGTTGCGCAATGCGAGTCTGGCGGCAATTGGTCCGCCGATACCGGCAACGGATTCTCCGGCGGGCTGCAGTTCAAACAGGCCACCTGGAATGCCAACGGCGGATATGGCTCGCCTGCGAATGCGTCGCGCGAGGAACAGATCCGCGTCGCCGAGAACGTGCTCGCCAGCCAGGGTCCAGGTGCATGGCCGAGTTGCGGATCCATCGGTGGAACCCCCGCCCTGTGGAGTACGTCGTCGGCACCTGCTGCGACGGGCTGTCAAGCGATGCCCTCGAAGGGCCTGCTTGGCTTCGTCAACCCCAGGCAGATGTGCACCGCCCTGTTCAACCCGCTCGGCGCCTTGCGTGGCGTGCGCTGACCTCAACCGCCACCTGGTGGGAGCACGAAGCCCGATCGAGCAGCGATCGACGCAAGGTGCCGGGTCAACAGTGCCTCGGGAACCATCGACGAGCCGCGAATCGCCGCGGCGCCGACGAACGCGGGCCGCACGTTGACCAGCTGACCGATCAGCTTGGATTCACGGGCAAGGGCTCGAACCCGCGGCTTGCGGAACTTCGCAAATCGGGCAAACGCCAAGGCCAAGTCACCACCGCCGCCGACGCAATGGGCCAGGATCGCCGCATCCTCTAGCCCCTGGCATCCGCCCTGGCCCAGATGTGGACGCATCGGATGCGCGGCGTCGCCAACCATGACGACGGGGCCTCGCGACCACTCGCGCGCCTCGTGACGGTCGTAGATGTCGTTGCGCAGGACGTCGGCGGGATCGGTCGCCGCGAGTATCGCCGGGATGGGTTCTGCCCACGCACTGTACTTCGACTGCAGATACCGCAGCTCGCCACCGGCAGCGGACCGTCCTTCCTGACCGCGTTCGGTGCCGAACCAGTAGGTGTGGTCTGCGCCGAGGGGGACGTGGCCGAACTCGGTCCCCGTGCCCATCGTCTCGCCTGCCAGCTCCGGGTCGATGGCGCACTTCGCCACCCCCCGCCACGCGGTGTAGCCCGCGTAGCGGCGCGGTAGATCGCCGTTGAGATGGCGCGCCACCATCGAGCCAACGCCGTCGGCGCCCACGACGGCAGACGCCTCTTGCGTCGAACCGTCGGACAAGGTGAGGCGCGCGCCCTCGTCTAGGACGGCCAGCTCGCGAGCAGCGAGGCCCGATTCGATCGTCCCTCTCCCTTTCAAGAGGGCTGCCGCCAAGATGTTCGTCAGGACCGATCGACGCACGACGACGAGCGGTTCGCCAAGGGCCTTGACGATGCGTTCGGGTGACGGACGGCGCAGCCAGGCGCCGTTGCTCCAGCGCATGGCGCCCGCCGTGACTCGACCGCCGGCCGCGCGAACGTCGTCGCCGAGTCCAATCGCGTCCAAGGCGGCCAGCCCATTCGGCCAGATGCTGATGCCCGCACCCGATGACGTGTCGGTGCGCTCCTCGATGATCGTCACGCGGTGACCGAGCCGCTGCAGTGCTACCGCGGCGGCCAAACCCGAGATCCCCGCGCCGACGACCAGGATGTGTTCGCTCACCGAAGCAAGCTAGCGCGGCGTCCGCAGGAGCTGAAGAGCTCAGAGGTCGAACACCAGCAGGGTGCTGGTGGCGGTGGCCACCACCGCTCCGCTCGCGTCGGTGACGACGCCCTCGGTGAAGCCCACCCGCGATCCTGCCTTGACGACCGTTCCCGTCGCGGTCAGGAGGCCGCTGTTCGTCCTGACCGCCTTGAGGTAGTTCACCTTGATCTCGACAGACGTGTAGCCCTTGCCTTGGGGGAGTGCGCTGTGCAGCGCGCAGCCCGCGACGGAGTCGAGCAAGGTGCAGACGAGGCCGCCGTGCACAACGCCGATCGGGTTGTACGACGACTCGTCCGGTCGACACGTGAACACGGCGCGGCCCGGTTCGACCTCCGCCAGCGTGAACTCCATCAAGCCTGCGATCGGCGGCGGTGGAAGCACTCCATCGACCATTGCGCGCATGTAGTCGATTCCGGCCATCGACAACCCGATCGCGGTCGTCGGTGCTGGGTCGTGCCATGTGACGACCTTCGATCGCTCCTCGCCCCATTGATGCTCGTAGGCGATTTCGGTCTGCTCTGCGGTCACGATGTCTCCTCGAGTTCGGTGAAGCGTCGGTAGTGGCTCATCCGGTCCGGATCGTCGGCGTCGACGGCGTGGGCCTTCCCCCACGCCAGCAGCGCATCCAGCACCGGCAAGAGCGCATGGCCGGAATCGGTCAGCCGGTATTCGTGGCGAGGTGGGGAGTCCTGGTAGCGGTCTCTGGTCAGCACGCCAGCCCGCTCCAGGCTCTTCAGTCTTGCCGCGACGCGGTCTCGCGGAGCACCGGTACCGCGCACGATCTCGTCGAACCGACTTGCGCCTAGGGCGATCTCCCTGACGACGAGCAGGGCCCAACGCTCACCGACGACGTCGAGGGCCGCGGCGACGGGGCACGGGCGGCCCGGCAACGCGGCGAGGGGGACGGCGGCCATCGCACCAGCATGCCCGCAGTGAGTTTGAAAATCAAACTATTGAATCAACGTCGGCGCGACGCGCGCGCGTGTGCTACCAACGGCGATGTGACCGGCACGCCGCACTCCTCCCCGTTCCTCGATCTCGACGAATATCTGTCCCTGCCCCGCATATCCGGGCTTGCGGTGTCACCGGACGGTTCGCGAGTGGTGACGACCATTGCCGAGCTGAACGACAAGCGGACTGAATTCACGACGGCGATATGGGAGCTCGATCCGAATGGCAAGGGTGCTGCGCGGCGGTTGACGCACGGAGCCAAGGGGGAGTCGTCGCCGGTGTTCGCTGCCGACAACGACCTGTTGTTCATCGCAAAGCGCTCGACCGACGACGCGGACGAGGCGCAGGCGTCGCTGTGGAGACTTCCGGTGCGGGGCGGTGAGGCGATGCAGTTGGTCCAGATGCCTGGCGGCGTCGACGCGGTGCATGCCGCCGCGGAACGGGCCGTCACTCTCGTCACCAGCACGATGCTGCCGCGTGCCAACGGGCTCGAGGACGACGAGCGACTGCGGGCGCTTCGCAAGGATGCGAACGTCACTGCCATCCTTCACACCGGGTATCCAGTCCGCCATTGGGACCACGACATTGGACCCTCGCTTCCGCATCTGTTCGACGTCTCCGGCGTCGGCGAACAGCGCGACCTCACGCCCGATCCAGCTCAGGCATTGCGGGAATCGGCCATCGACCTCAGCCGCGACGGCCGGTTCGTCGTGGCGTCGTGGCATGACCCTGGGCCAGGGGCGTCGTTGCGCAGCAGGTTGGTTCGCATCGACGTCGAGAGCGGAGAGCGGGAGACCTTCGCAGAGGACGCAGACGCCGATCTCGACAATCCGGCGATTGCACCCGATGGCCTGACGGTCGCGTTCATTCGCGAGACTCTCTCGACGCCGAACCAAGCCCCGCGAGTCACGTTGTGCATCAAGAGATTCGGAGCAGAAGAATTCACTGAGATCGCCGTCGGTTGGGATCGCTGGCCCGCGTCGGTGACCTGGTCCGCCGACGGCAACACGTTGATCGTGACGGCCGACGAAGCAGGCCGTCGACCCGTGTTCACGGTCGATCCCGTGACTTCCGAGGTAGGCCGGCTGACCCGTGACGACTACTCCTATACCGACGTGCGTAGCGCGCAGGGCGGCGTCGCGTATGCCCTCAGAAGCTCATACGCGACGCCACCGCACCCCGTACGCATCGACCCCGACGGTTCGGTCACCGCGCTGCCATGCCTCGAGATGCCCGCGTTGCCAGGAGATCTGACCGAGGTGAGCGCCACCGCCGACGACGGCACGCCGATTCGATCCTGGCTGACCTTGCCTTCAGGGGACGGTCCCGCCCCCCTGGTGTTGTGGATCCACGGTGGTCCTCTTGGCAGCTGGAACACCTGGCACTGGCGGTGGAACCCCTGGCTGTTGACCGCTCGCGGGTACGCCGTGCTCATGCCCGATCCGGCGTTGTCGACCGGTTACGGCCAGGACTTCATTCAACGTGGTTGGGGAGCATGGGGTTTCGCGCCGTATACCGACCTACTGGCCGCCGTCGACGCGGCGTGTGCCCACCCAGGGGTCGACGAGACGCGCACGGCCGCGATGGGTGGCTCGTTCGGTGGCTACATGGCCAACTGGATCGCAGGCCACACCGATCGGTTCGACGCGATCGTCACCCACGCCAGTCTGTGGGCCCTGGACCAGTTCGGGCCAACCACCGACGGCGGGTACTGGTGGGAGCGCGAGATGACCGGCCAGATGAGTGAGCAGAACTCCCCGCACCGGCACGTTGGCGCCATCACCACCCCGATGCTCGTGATCCACGGCGACAAGGACTACCGCGTGCCGATCGGCGAGGGCCTACGGCTTTGGTATGAGTTGCTCGCCCGCTCGGGCATTCCAGCCGCGGACGACGGCAGCGGACCGCACGAGTTCCTGTACTTCCCGACGGAGGGGCACTGGGTGCTGGCCCCGCAGCACTCCAAGATCTGGTACCAGGTCGTCATGGCATTCCTTGGCAGGCACCTCCTCGGCGAGCAGACCGACCCCCCGGAGATCCTTGGCTGACTCGACCCACCGGTAGGTTGAGGCCATGACCGCAGAGCAGCGTGAATTCGACATCGTTCTGTACGGCGCTACCGGGTTCGCAGGAAGGCTGACTGCCGAATACCTGTCGGCAGTGGGCGGAACGGCCCGCATTGCGTTGGCGGGTAGGTCGACCGATCGCCTCCAAGCCGTTCGAGATTCGCTTGGCAGGGCTGCCCGGTCCTGGCCGCTCATCGCCGCCGATGCATCGACCCCTTCGACGCTGGCCGCCTTGGCGGAGCGAACACGCGTCGTCGTGACAACCGTAGGTCCCTACACCAAGTACGGCCTCCCGTTGGTGGCTGCGTGCGCGGCGGCGGGGACCGATTACGCCGATCTCACGGGCGAGACGATGTTCATCCGCGATAGCATCGACCTCTATCACGAGCAGGCAGCCGACACCGGCGCACGCATCGTGCATTCGTGTGGATTCGATTCCGTCCCATCGGATCTCACGGTCTACGCGTTGTACAAACGAGCCGATGCCGACGGTACCGGTGAACTCGGCGAGACGAATTTCGTCGTGCGCGGGTTAGCGGGCGGGGTGTCTGGCGGCACGTTCGCATCGATGATGGAGGTCATGACTACGACGTCGACTGATCCCCAAGCGCGCCGCGAGATGAACGACCCCTACACCCTGAGTACCGACAGAGCCGCCGAACCCGAACTCGGACACCAGTCGGACACTCCGTGGCGGCGCGGGCGCGACATCGCGCCGGAGCTGGACGGCATCTGGACGGGGGCGTTCGCGATGGGCCCATACAACTCGCGAATCGTGCGCCGCAGCAACGCGTTGCGCGACTGGGCTTACGGTCGGAAGTTCCGATATGCGGAGACAATGAGCCTTGGCTCCTCGGTGGCGGCGCCCTTCGCGGCTGCGGTGGGTACCGCCGCCAACGCTGCGGTGCTGGGGCTCGGCAGTCGGTACTTCGACAAGCTGCCTCGTCCGTTGCTCGAGCGCATCGCACCCAAACCGGGAACCGGCCCGAGCGAAAAGACAAGGGAAAAGGGTTATTACACGGTCGAGACGTATACGACGACTTCGTCGGGAGTGCGCTACCGCGCCAAGATGGCCCAGCGCGGTGATCCTGGGTACAAGGCGACGTCGGTGTTGCTAGGGGAGTGCGGCCTTGCGCTGGCATTCGATCGCGACGATCTCTCGGACCTTCGTGGCGTGCTGACTCCGGCGGCATCCATGGGAGATGCGTTGCTGACGCGATTGCCCGCCGCAGGAGTGACGCTGGAGACCTCTCGGCTGAGCTGAAGTATTGATCCGGCGGTCGGAACGTCTGTCAGTCATGATCGAAACGACTACTGTCGCAGGCGCTAACGCATACATCCCAGCGACGAAGGTGGAATAAACATGGCTGGTCTCGACGAGCTCTTCAACGAGATTCCGGTACAAGACATCGCGAGCAAGCTTGGCGTCGATGAAGGCGAGGTGAACACCGCCATCCGGACGCTGGTGCCCGCGCTGGTCGGAGGTCTGCAGCACAACGTCGCCGCAGACGACATCGACTCGAGCAAGCTGGAGGCTGCCGTCACGAGCCAAGCGGCGAGCGGTCTGCTCGACGGCGGCGTCAGCGTCGACCAGGTCGACCAGAAGGAGGGCGACCAGATCGTCGCCCACATCTTCAACGGCAACGACAGCAACCAGGTGGCCTCGGCGCTCGCCGGTGGCGGCATTGCGAACAGCGGCCTACTCAAGCAGCTGCTGCCGATCCTCGCGCCCATCGTGCTCGCCTACATCGGCAAGCAGCTGACCAAGGGCGGTGGCGCTGCGGCGCCCGCACCTCAGGCTCAGGCGGCGCCCGCGGGCGGTCCGCTTGGGGAGATCCTCGGCAGCATCCTCGGCGGCGGATCCAGCGGTGGCGCCGCAGCCGGAAACAACCCGCTCGGCAGCATCCTCGGCAGCGTGCTCGGCGGCGGCGCGGGCGGTGGCGGCCTCGCCGAGGTCCTCGGTGGACTCTTGGGCGGCAAGAAGTAGGCAACCGCACTGCAGTCGGCAATCGCCCCTGAAACCACGTCGGTTTCAGGGGCTTTTGCGACTGTTCGACGGGCGGTTCCTAGACTGTTCAGGTGACCGCGACCTCGAAACCCGCTGCTGGGACATCCGCTCCTGGGCCCGGGGCAGCCGACCTGCCCAAGACGTGGGATCCGGGCGCCGTAGAGGCGGACCTCTACCAGGGCTGGGTCGATGCGGGCTACTTCACCGCCGACGCGTCGAGCGACAAGCCGGGTTATTCGATCGTGCTCCCGCCGCCAAACGTGACGGGCAGCCTGCACATGGGCCACGCTCTCGACCACACCCTGATGGACATCCTGACGCGCCGAAAGCGGATGCAGGGCTACGAGGTGTTGTGGCTGCCTGGCATGGATCACGCGGGCATCGCGACCCAGAGCGTGGTGGAGAAGCAGCTCGCCGTCGACGGAAAGACCAAGGAAGACTTCGGCCGCGAGCTGTTCATCGAAAAGGTGTGGGACTGGAAGCACGACTCGGGTGGCACCATCGGCGGGCAGATGCGCCGCCTCGGCGACGGCGTCGACTGGAGCCGTGACCGCTTCACGATGGACGACGGTCTGTCACGTGCCGTCCGCACGATCTTCAAGCGGCTGTACGACGCTGGACTGATCTATCAGGCGGAGCGCCTGGTGAACTGGTCGCCCGTGCTACAGACTGCGATCTCCGACCTAGAGGTCAAGTACGAGGACATCGAGGGCGAGCTCGTCTCGTTCAGATACGGCTCGCTCGACGACGCCGAACCGCATCTGGTGGTGGCGACCACCCGAATCGAGACGATGCTCGGCGATACCGCGATCGCCGTCCACCCCGACGACGAGCGCTATCGCGAGCTAGTCGGTACGTACCTGCCGCATCCCTTCCTCGACAGGCAGATCATCGTCGTCGCGGACGCTCACGTCGACCCCGAATTCGGTACGGGCGCAGTCAAGGTCACTCCCGCGCACGACCCCAGCGACTTCGAGATCGGGGTGCGGCACAACCTGGCAATGCCGACGATGTTGGATACGACGGGCCACGTCGCCGACACCGGAACGGAATTCGACGGGATGGACCGCTTCGAGGCACGGGTCGCCGTGCGAGAGAAGCTCGCGGAGCAGGGTCGAATCGTCGCGGAGAAGCGACCCTACCTGCACAGCGTCGGCCACTCCGAGCGTAGCGGTGAACCCATCGAGCCGAGGCTGTCCCTGCAGTGGTGGGTGAAGGTCGAGTCGCTCGCAAAGGCTGCGGGGGATGCGGTTCGCAACGGCGACACCGTGATTCACCCCGCGAGCCTGGAGCCGCGGTGGTTCGGATGGGTTGACGACATGCACGACTGGTGCATCTCGCGTCAGCTGTGGTGGGGCCACCGCATCCCCATCTGGCACGGGCCCAACGGTGAAAAGGTCTGCGTCGGCCCCGACGAGACGCCGCCGGAGGGCTGGGAGCAGGACCCCGACGTCCTCGACACGTGGTTTTCGTCTGCGCTGTGGCCGTTCTCCACGATGGGCTGGCCGGATCACACTCCAGAGATCGAGAAGTTCTATCCCACGAGCGTTCTGGTGACCGGCTACGACATCCTGTTTTTCTGGGTGGCTCGCATGATGATGTTCGGCACCTTCGTGGGGGGCGACGACACCATCACCCTCGATGGCCGCCGAAAGCCGCAGGTTCCCTTCGAGAACGTCTTCCTGCACGGTCTCATCCGCGACGAGTTCGGCCGCAAGATGAGCAAGTCGAAGGGCAACGGCATCGATCCGCTGGATTGGGTCGAGATGTTCGGTGCCGACGCGCTACGTTTCACCCTCGCGCGCGGGGCGAACCCCGGCGGCGATCTCTCCATCGGAGAGGACCACGCCAGGGCGTCGAGGAACTTTGCCACGAAGCTGTTCAACGCCACGCGCTTTGCCTTGATGAACGGTGCAGCGCTCGCGCCGTTGCCAGAGGCCAGCGAGCTCACCGACGCCGACCGGTGGATCCTTGGCAGGTTGGAAGAGGTTCGCGCAGAGGTGGATTCGGCGTTCGAGAGCTACGAGTTCAGCCGAGCCTGCGAGGCCCTCTATCACTACGCGTGGGACGAGTTCTGCGACTGGTACCTCGAGCTCGCCAAGGTGCAACTCGCGACAGACCCCGATGGCCCGACCAACGCGGTGCTTGCTGCCGTTCTCGACGCCCTGCTGAAGTTGCTGCACCCTGCAATGCCGTTCGTCACGGAGGCTCTGTGGAAGGCATTGACCCGGGGTGAGTCGCTGGTGATCTCCCAGTGGCCGCAGCCTGCCGAATACGAGCTGGATGGCACTGTCACTCAACGGATCACGGACATGCAGAAGCTCATCACCGAGGTGCGCCGGTTCCGCAGCGACCAAGGCCTCAACGACCGTCAGAAGGTGCCTGCACGGCTGAATGGCGTCGCCGAGGCGAACCTCGAAGCCCAGGTCGCGGCGGTCAATTCGCTTGCTTGGTTGACCGTGCCCGCCGAGGGGTTCAATCCGTCTGCGTCCGTTGAGGTTCGGTTGACGCGCGGTACCGTCGTCGTCGAGCTGGACACGTCGGGAACGGTCGATGTCGCGGCGGAACGGCGTCGACTGGAGAAGGACCTCGCCGCCGCCGAGAAGGAGCTGTCGCAGACTGCCGCGAAGCTTGGGAACGAGGCGTTCCTCGCCAAGGCGCCGGACGACGTCGTGCAAAAGATCCGGAGTCGCCAGCAGGTGGCATCAGAAGAGGTCGAGCGAATCACCGGCCGCCTGGCCGGGCTCGCATGACGTCGGAGATGAGCCAGCCGACGCCCGACGAGGTCGCCGCACTGTTTCAGGTCGAGCACCTGCTCGACCAGCGTTGGCCTGAAACCAAATTGGAGCCGAGTACTGCGCGCATCTCCGCGTTGATGGAGCTGCTCGGGTCGCCTCAGCTCAGCTACCCGAGCATCCATATCGCGGGCACCAACGGCAAGACGTCAGTGGCACGACTCGTCGACGCCCTTCTGACGGCGCTGAGCCGCCGCACCGGACGGACCACTAGCCCGCACCTGCAGTCTGCCGTCGAACGCATCTCCGTCGACGGCAGACCCCTGACGCCAGCCCAGTACGTGGACACCTACCGCGAGATTGAACCGTTCGTCGAGTTGGTCGACGTGCAGTCCGAGAAGGCGGGCGGCCCGAGGCTCAGCAAGTTCGAGGTCCTCACCGCAATGGCCTTCGCGGCCTTCGCCGACGCCCCCGTGGACGTGGCCGTCGTGGAGGTGGGGCTGGGCGGGCGATGGGACGCGACCAACGTCATCGACGCGCCGGTGGCCGTGATCACCCCGATTGGCATCGATCACGTCGAATACCTCGGTGACACGATCGCCAAGATCGCCGCAGAGAAGGCAGGGATAATCGCCAAGCACGAACAATCGCTGATTCCCGGTGTCGATCTGAGCACCGTGGCCGTCATCGGCCAGCAGCTCCCCGAGGCGATGGACGTGATCTTGGAGCAGGTCGTCCGGTCGGACGCGGCCGTGGCCCGCGAGGACTCGGAGTTCGCCGTGTTGCGCCGCGAGGTTGCGATCGGGGGTCAGCTTCTCGAACTCCAAGGGCTCGGCGGGGTGTACTCCGACATCTTTCTGCCGCTGCACGGCGAGCATCAGGCACACAACGCCGCGGTCGCGCTTGCCGCCGTCGAGGCGTTCTTTGGCGCGGGCAACGACCGTCAACTCGACGTCGACCTCGTCAGGTCCGGTTTCGCCTCGGCGAGCAGCCCTGGCCGGATGGAGCGAATGCGCAGTGCGCCAACGGTATTCATCGACGCTGCGCACAATCCTGCGGGCGCAGCGGCGCTTGCCGCGACGCTAGAGTCCGAGTTCGACTTCCGCTACCTCGTCGGCGTCGTGGCCGTGATGTCCGACAAGGACGTCGATGGAATCCTCGCCGCGCTCGAGCCTGCCTTCGACGTCGTCGTCGTCACCCAGAACGGCTCACCTCGCGCAATGGAGGTCGACGTCCTGGCGATGCGCGCGGAGGAAAGGTTCGGCCAGGATCGCGTCATCACGGCGTCGACGCTGCCCGACGCCATCGAAACCGCGACCGCCCTCGTCGAAGAGTCCGGCGCCGACGACGGATTCTCCGGTGCGGGCATGATCATCACCGGATCGGTCGTCACCGCAGGCGCGGCGCGGACGCTTTTCGGTCGAGACCCCGAATGACCGAACGGCCGGCGCCGCCCGATCCCTGGAAGAGCTTCCGGGGGGTGATGGCGGGCACGCTGATCCTGGAGGCGATCGTCGTGCTGCTGGCGTTGCCCGTCGTCTCCGTCTCCGAGGGCGGACTGACAGCGACCAGCGGTGGGTTCCTCATCGGCTTCGCGGCGGTCCTCATTCTGCTTGCGGGCGTGCAAGGGCGACCGTGGGCGCTGTGGGTCAACCTGGCGATGCAGGTCGTGTTGATTGCAGGCTGGCTGATCAACGGCATGGTCGGCTTCATCGGCGTGATATTCGCCGGGGTCTGGTTGCTGATCGCCTACCTGAGAGCCGAGGTCAAACGCCGTCAGGACCGCGGTCAGCTGCCGGGGCAGCAAGATCTCGACGCTTGAGCTATATGCTGTGCGCCGTGACTGAGCGGACCCTGGTGTTGGTTAAGCCCGACGGCGTCAAGAGGCATCTCGTCGGCGAGATCCTCAGCCGAATCGAACGCAAGGGCCTCGACATCGTCGCCCTCGAGTTGAAGAACGTGAGCGACGACCTTGCGCGCGCGCACTACGCCGAGCACGAGGGCAAGCCGTTCTTCCCTTCGCTGCTGGAATTCATCACCTCGGGGCCCGTCGTCGCAGCGATCGTGGAGGGTCCGCGTGCGGTTGCGGCGTTCCGTCAGATCGCAGGCGGCACCGATCCCGTCGAGAAGGCCACTCCCGGCACGATCCGCGGTGACCTGGCACTTGTCACCCAGGACAACCTGGTGCACGGCTCGGATTCGGTCGAATCGGCTGTCCGGGAGATCGATCTCTGGTTCCCCGGTTCGTAGCTAACGACGAGGCGTCAGACAGCGCCTCGTCGGTTTCGGATCGCTGATGTGGGATACTGGCCTCGGGTGACCGGCTTCATACCAGATCCGGCCGCTCGAATGAAGACCTAGACGAGCGCGACCACCTGGATCCTCCAGGTGCGGCGCCGACCGGCAAGTCCTCATTCAGCCAGGCACCGATTGTTCACCATGAACTGCTCGGAGCGAGACCATGACAAGCCCGGGAGAAGCCTCTCGGGTCCATAGCGGTAGCCCTCGCGTGGCCGCGTCGAAACGACGCGCCCGGGGGCTTGAGGAGAGTACGTGGCCGACAATGACATCTTTCAAGTCCCAGCCAGCGAGCAGGCGGAAGGCGCCCCGATCGAAGAGGACGCTTCGGCAGACCCTTCGTCGGACCTGAGCGCGACCCTCGAACCCGTCGAGGACACCCTCTTCGGTGGCGACGCGCTTGAAGCGCCCTTTGCGCAGCAGCCAGCAGACCCGTCCCCGGCACCGGTCAGCGCTCCTGCCGCGTACATGCCTCTGTTCGTTGCGCCGCAACCAGTCACCTTCAAACCCGTCGTCGAAGACGATGACGACGAGGAGGACGAAGAAGACGACGACGCGACCGGCGACGACGACGATCAGGGCGAGCGCCCCGCCGCTCGCCGTCGCAGGCGGGGACGTCGCGGCCGTGGCCGTGGCCGTGGCGAGCAGAGCGCCGACGACACCGACGAGGCCGGTGACGGGTCCGAGGATCAGAGCGACTCGGACGAGGACGGCGACTCGGACGACGAAGGCGACGCCGGTGACGACGAGAACGCGACAGGGGACGGCGGCAACCGTCGGCGTCGTCGCCGTCGCCGCAGGAAGACTGGTTCGAGCGATGCCGACGGGGACGAAGCCGTATCGGCTGACGACCCGCCCAACACCGTCGTCCACGAACGGCAACCGCGTTCCGCAAAGCAGGAAAACAACGAAATCCAGGGCATCAGCGGGTCGACCCGGCTCGAGGCCAAACGGCAGCGCCGCAGAGACGGTCGCGACGCGGGACGTCGTCGCCCGCCGATCCTGTCCGAGGCCGAGTTCCTGGCGCGCCGCGAGGCCGTCGAGCGCGTGATGGTGGTGCGGGACAAGATCCGCACCGAACCGCCGCACGAGGGAGCGCGCTATACCCAGATCGCCGTTCTGGAGGACGGCGTCGTCGTCGAGCACTTCGTCACCTCCGCTGCCTCGGCCTCCCTGGTCGGCAACATCTACCTCGGCATCGTGCAGAACGTGCTTCCCTCGATGGAGGCGGCGTTCGTCGACATCGGCCGTGGCCGCAACGGGGTGCTCTACGCGGGCGAGGTCAACTGGGAGGCGGCCGGTCTCGGTGGTGCCGCCCGCAAGATCGAACAAGCTCTCAAGCCGGGCGACTACGTCGTCGTGCAGGTCAGCAAGGATCCGGTTGGACACAAGGGCGCGCGGCTGACCACTCAGGTGTCGCTTGCCGGCCGGTACCTGGTGTACGTGCCGGGTGCGTCGTCGACCGGTATCAGCCGCAAGCTGCCGGATACCGAACGTCAGCGGCTCAAGGAGATCCTGCGCGAGGTGGTACCCGCCGACGCTGGCGTGATCATCCGCACGGCGTCGGAGGGCGTCAAGGAAGACGACATCCGCACCGACGTGAACAGGCTCCAGGAACACTGGACGCAAATCGAGGCCTTGGCTGCCGAGACCAAGGAGAAGGCCGCGGGCGCCGCAGTCGCCTTGTACGAGGAGCCAGACGTACTCGTCAAGGTCATCCGCGACCTGTTCAACGAAGACTTCTCCGGACTCATCGTCTCTGGCGAGGAAGCTTGGACGACCATCAATGAATACGTGGAATCGGTTGCACCTGAACTGATTCCGCGGATGACGAAGTACGAGCCGGTGTCCGCCGACGGTCCCGACGTCTTCGCGGTGCACCGCATCGACGAGCAGCTCGCCAAGGCGCTCGACCGCAAGGTGTGGCTGCCGTCGGGCGGCACCCTGGTCATCGACCGCACCGAGGCGATGACGGTCGTCGACGTCAACACCGGCAAGTTCACCGGCTCTGGCGGCAACCTCGAGCAGACCGTGACGCGCAACAACCTGGAGGCCGCCGAGGAGGTCGTGCGTCAGCTCCGCCTGCGCGACATCGGCGGCATCATCGTCGTCGACTTCATCGACATGGTGCTGGAATCCAATCGCGATTTGGTGCTGCGTCGGCTCACCGAGGCACTCGGGCGCGACCGCACGCGGCACCAGGTGTCCGAGGTGACGTCGCTGGGCTTGGTGCAGCTGACGCGCAAGAAGCTGGGTACCGGCCTCATCGAGGCGTTCTCGACGACGTGTCCGCAATGCGCAGGGCGGGGGATCGTCATCCATGGCGATCCCGTCGATACCGCGCAGGCCACGGCCCGCAAGGCCGAGCCGGCTGGTCGCCGGGGCAAGCGGGGCAAGAAGGGCGTCGGTCGGGCCGACGACGTCCAGGTGGCGACCGTGCCGACCCACGCCGCAGGCGAGCACCCGATGTTCAAGGCGATGGCCGCCGCAAATGGCCACCACGAGTCCGAGGAACTCGACGAACAGTCCGAGGATGACGCCGCACTCGTCGATCAGGATCCAGCGGTCGACGCCGAGGCTGGCGACGTGCGTGTGGTCGCCGACGAAGAGCTGGACGACGAGGACTTCGACGATTCCGACGACGACTCGGATGACGACTCGGACGAGGATGACTCCGACGACGATGACTCCGACGACGATGATTCCGACGACGTGGACGAGATCGACCTCGATGACGAGGACGAAGACCTCGACGACGACATCGAAGTGGTGAGCGACGACTCGGACGATGACGACGATTCGGACGATGACGACGACTCTGACGACGAGGATGACTCCGACGACGACGACTCATTGGTCGCCGTCGTCCGTCGTCCCCGCCGTCGCGCTGCTGCTCGACCCGCTGGACCACCCGCGGTTTGACCCCTTACCCGCTGGTCACGTAACCTTGACAAGTTGTCGCCAGGCCCTGTGATCGACAGGCGGCGACAGCGGGCACATCAGCCCGCACCCCAGACCAGCGCACGTAGCCCAAGGTTGCGCGCGCCTGCACAGTGAAGCAGAGGAACAGCACACGATGGCGACATACGCAATCGTCAAGACCGGCGGCAAGCAGTACAAGGTCGCGGTCGGCGACATCGTCAAGGTCGAGAAGATCGAGTCCGAGGCCGGCTCGTCGGTTTCGCTTCCCGTCGCCCTGGTGGTTGACGGCGCGACGGTGACCACCGATGCGAAGGCGCTCGCGAAGATCGCCGTCACCGGTGAGATCCTCGAGCACACCAAGGGCCCGAAGATCCGCATCCACAAGTTCAAGAACAAGACCGGCTACCACAAGCGCCAGGGCCACCGTCAGCCGTTGACGGTCGTCAAGGTCACGGGAATCAAGTAGAGACAGGGAGCGAACCAATGGCACACAAGAAGGGCGCTTCCAGCTCGCGCAACGGGCGCGACTCGAATTCACAGCGGCTGGGCGTCAAGCGCTTCGGCGGGCAGATCGTGAAGGCAGGCGAGATCCTCGTCCGTCAGCGTGGCACCCACTTCCACCCGGGCGACAACGTCGGTCGCGGTGGTGACGACACCCTGTTCGCAACGGCACCCGGCGCCGTCACCTTCGGCGTCAAGCGTGGACGCAAGACGGTCAACATCGTCCGCGTCGCCCGCCAGGGCTCTGACGTCGCCGCGGGAGCGGCTCCGACGGCCTGACTCCCGTCGCTCTCAACGTCGACATCGACGTTTTGGCGCGGGTGTCTCGAACCTTCCCGCCCAAATGTCGGTTTCGGCGATAGACAGGAGTTCTGATGTCCCGATTCGTCGACCGCGTCGTCATTCACGCGCGGGCCGGCAGCGGGGGTAACGGCTGCGCCTCGGTGCACCGCGAGAAGTTCAAGCCCCTCGGTGGACCCGACGGCGGCAACGGCGGACGCGGCGGCAGCATCGTCCTCGTCGTCGACCCGCAAGTGCACACGCTCCTGGACTTCCACTTCCATCCGCACGTCGGAGCGCCCAGCGGCAAGCAGGGCATGGGCGGCAATCGTGACGGCGCGAACGGCGCCGATCTCGAGTTGAAGGTCCCCGACGGCACCGTCGTCCTCGACGAACAAGGCCGACTGCTCGCCGACCTCGTTGGCGCGGGAACGCGATTCGACGCGGCAGCCGGTGGGCGTGGCGGGCTTGGCAACGCGGCACTGGCCTCTCGGGCGCGCAAGGCACCGGGTTTCGCGCTGCTCGGCGAGCCTGGGCAGGTCCGCGACCTCACCCTCGAACTCAAGACCGTCGCCGACGTTGGGTTGATCGGCTTTCCGTCGGCGGGCAAGTCCTCACTGGTGTCAGTGATTTCGGCGGCCAAGCCGAAGATCGCCGACTATCCGTTCACGACGTTGGCGCCGAACCTCGGCGTGGTATCGGCGGGGGAGAACACCTTCACCGTCGCCGACGTTCCCGGGCTGATTCCGGGCGCCTCGGAGGGGAAGGGCCTTGGTCTGGAGTTCCTGCGCCACGTCGAGCGGTGTGCGGTGCTCGTGCACGTCGTTGACTGCGCGACGATGGAGCCGGGCCGCGATCCGCTGTCCGACATCGATGCCGTCGAGGCCGAGCTTGCGGCGTATACACCGACGCTGCAAGGTGATTCGACGCTTGGCGACCTCGCCGACAGGCCTCGCGCGGTGGTGCTCAACAAGATCGACGTGCCCGATGCGCGGGAACTGGCCGAATTCGTCCACGACGAGGTGGCGAAGAAGTACGGCTGGCCAGTGTTCGAGGTGTCCGCAGTCAGCCGAGATGGGTTGCGGCCGTTGACGTTCGCGTTGTGGGACATGGTGAAGACCTATCGCGATGCACAGCCGACCGTCGCGGCGCGCCGCCCCGTCATCCGTCCTGTCGCGATAGACGACAGCGGGTTCACGGTGGAGTCCGACGGCGAAGACGGCTTCGTCGTTCGGGGTTCACGACCGCAACGCTGGATCGGCCAGACGGACTTCCAGAACGCAGAAGCCGTCGGTTACCTCGCCGACCGGCTGGCGCGATTGGGCGTCGAGGAAGAGCTGCTGAAGCTTGGCGCAAAGCCGGGTTGCGCCGTCACCATCGGCGACGTCACGTTCGACTGGGAGCCACAGACCGCAGCCGGCGTCGACGTGCTGATGTCGGGTCGCGGCACCGACATTCGTCTCGAGCAGACCGACCGGGTACCCGCCGACGAGCGCAAGGCCGCCCGACGGGAGCGCCGCCGCCCTGGCGGTGACGAGTGAGCGCCTACCGCGAGGCCGTTCGCACTGCGCGCAGCGTCGTCGTCAAGATCGGTACGACCGCGCTGACCTCACCCAACGGCATGTTCGACCCGAGTCGTCTCGCAACGTTGGCAGAAGCCATCGAGGGGCGAATGAAGGCGGGCTCCGACGTCGTCATCGTGTCGTCGGGTGCGATTGCCGCGGGTATCGAGCCGCTCGGCCTGCGAAGGCGGCCAACCGACCTCGCGACGAAGCAGGCCGCAGCGAGCGTCGGGCAGGTGGCGCTGGTCAACGCGTGGAGCTCTGCGTTCGGCCGGTACCAACGGACCGTCGGCCAGGTATTGCTCACCGCGCACGACATCTCGATGCGGGTGCAGCACACCAACGCCGCCCGCACGCTGGATCGCCTGCGCGCCCTGCATGCCGTGGCGATCGTCAACGAAAACGACACCGTGGCCACCAACGAGATCCGCTTCGGCGACAACGATCGCCTGTCGGCGTTGGTGGCGCATCTCGTTGGCGCGGACGCCTTGATCCTGTTGAGCGACATCGATGGCTTGTACGATTCTGACCCGCGAAAGTCGAACGCGCGCTTCATCTCCGAAGTGAGTGGGCCCGACGATCTCGACGGGGTGATCGCCAGTGGCGGCAGCCATCTCGGCACCGGGGGTATGGCGTCGAAGTTGTCTTCGGCGCTGTTGGCGTCCGACGCCGGGGTGCCGGTGCTGCTCGCCGCAGCATCCAATGCTGCTGCGGCGCTGGCGGATGCGTCGGTGGGGACGGTGTTCGCGCCCCGGCCCGAACGCATGTCGTCCCGCAAGTTCTGGGTGCGCTACGCCGCGGACTCGGCGGGCGCGTTGACGCTCGATGACGGCGCGGTGCGAGCGATCGTCAAGCAGCGCCGGTCCTTGCTGCCCGCAGGCATCACGGCGATCTCCGGTCGCTTCCACGGTGGTGACGTGGTCGAGCTTCGCGGGGTCGACGCGACGATGGTCGCGCGGGGTGTGGTGGCCTACGACGCCGGTGAGCTCGCCACGATGATCGGCCGGTCGACCACGGAGTTGCCCGCCGAGATGCGTCGGCCCGCCGTGCACGCCGACGACCTGGTCCCCGTCTAACCTTGCGATTTCGGCGCGGTTTCCACCCACGGATGGGTGGAAACCGCGCCGAAATCGCAAGGGTTAGCGCGTGAGCAGCAGTGCGCCCGCGAGCGGACCTCCGCCTGCCGCGGCGACTGCCACCTCTGGCTTGCGGTCGCCAGGCCGGGTCACCTGACGCTCGCCGCCCTCGCCCCAGAGTTGCGTGCATGCCTCGTGGAGGAAGCCGTAGCCGTGCAAGCGCCCCGCCGACAACTGGCCACCATGCGTGTTCACCGGGATCTGGCCATCGGGAGCGATGCGTGCGCCACCTTCGACGAACGGACCTCCCTCACCCTTGCCGCAGAACCCCAGCGACTCCAGCCAGGTGAGACAGATGAAGCTGAAGCCGTCGTACAACTCGGCGACGTCGACGTCGGCGGGCCGCAGCTCTGTGTTCTTCCACAGCCCGGCACCAGCGTCGCGGGCGGACATCGTGGTCAGGTCGTCCCACTGATCCCAAGAAGGCCTGCCGTGTATCGCGGTCGACACGGCCTCCACGCGGATCGGTGGTTTGCGAAGGTCGGGTGCGGCGTCCACACGCGACACGATGACCGCAGTCGAGCCGTCCGACGGCACGTCGCAGTCGTAGAGGCAGAAGGGCCAGGAGATCATCCGGGCCGACATGTAGTCGTCGATCGACATGGGATCGGTGTAGATCGCATTGGGATTGCGCCCGGCGTTGGCCCGGGCATTGACCGGAATGGCGCCGAGTTGCATTCGCGTGGTGCCGAATTCGTGGAAGTGGCGAGCCGCCATCATCGCGATCCACACTGCTGCGGACGGAGCGCCATACGGCATCGACCACTGGGCGAACCCGCCCATGCGAGGGATCCCGCCGCCTTGGCCGCCCGGCATCACCGCGGCGCGACCCTTGTCGGCCTGAGCGGTGCCCTCCCACACCGTCCGAAAGCACAGGACGTGGTTGGCCATACCGGTCGCGACCGCCGCGCACGCCGTGATGACCGAGCCGAGCTGGCCTGGCGCTTCGATGCCTCCCGCGAACCAGTTGAGGTTGAGCCTCAGCGCGTCCTGGACCTCGGTGACGCCGCCACCGCTGAAACCTGGCGGATTGCTCATGTTTCCGGGATAGGTTGCGATGCCGTCAATGTCGTCGCGGCTCAGTCCGGCATCCTCGATTGCTGCGAGGCACGCGTCGAGGGTGAGGTCGAGCGGATCGCGAAAGAGGCGGCGGCCCAACGCTGATTGGCCGATACCCGAGATGACTGCGTTGTCGGCGATGAGTCGGTTCACTGGGTTGCTCCTGGCACGAAGACGGGGATCCACACGTCGTCGTGGTGTTCGAACCGGACCTCGACGGGCATTCCGACGAACACGTCAGCGGGATCGACGTCGAGGACGTTTGTGGTCAATCGCAGTCCGTCCTGTTCGGCCAATTCCACGATCGCGACGACGAACGGTGGCTCCAGCCCTGGCATCCAGGCCTGATGGTTCACGGTGAACGTATGCACGACCGCGCGCCCCGACGCCGCTTCCACGGCCAGGTCCTTCGAAAGGCACGCCGGGCAGCGTGGTGATGGCGGATGAATCCAGTAGTGGCACGCCTGACACCGCCAGAAGCGAAGTTCGCCGCGTTCTCCACCCGTCCAGTACGCCTTGTTCAGGTCATCGATCAGGGGAAGCAGTCGAAACGATGCGGGAGGCACGGCCAACGGGGAGGGTGCGTCGATTTCGCTCATGCGGCGTCTATCGTCATGTCGTGCCCTTCGTGGGTGCTAAGCGGTTCGTGGGCTTTGTTCGTGGGGAAGGGTACGCGCGTGACGATCGTCCATCACACGGGGCTGTGTCCCGCTGATTTCGATGCAGCTCTCGCGTTCTACCGGGACGGAATTGGCCTCGACGTGCTCGTCGACACCGTGCTGGAGGGAGACATGGAACGTCTTCTCGGAATGCGGACGACGAAGGTGCGCACGGTGTTCCTCGGCGATTCGGACAACCGTGGAGGTGGCATCCTCGAACTGCTCGACGTCGGCTCGGACGACGTAACGGCTGGTCCGCCACAGACCGGGCTGCCGACGCGAGGTCTGTTCCTGATCTCGCTGCAGGTCGACGTGGAAGCCGTACTCGCCCGATTGGCCGAACTCGGCCTCGGTGGTGTCCCTCGGCGGATGAACATGCCCAACGGTGACTTGCTGGCCGCGAGCGTCGTCGATCCGGACGGTGTGACGGTCGAACTCCTGCATGCCGGCAGGCCCGTGCTTGGCGGCTAGCGCTCACCACCGAGCCTCGTTGCGCTTGCCGTCCGTACTGACGGTGACGGTGGTGCCGACCAGCTCACGCGACTCCGCGTCGACCATCAGGTCATGGTCGTGAACGCGCGCGATGGCCCTGCCGTCCGCGGTGTCCAGGATCACCAGACCCTGCTGAGGAGCTCCATCGCGGCCGTGGGCAACGGTGTAGGCGCGCACGGTCGCTGGACCGCTGTAGTCGGTGAGCAGTGGCAGCCGAGGCTGCTTGGACTCGACGGACGCCTGCAGCGCGGTGGCGTCGGGCGGCGCAGGCGTGCTCGGCGTCGTCGACCACACGGCCGCAACGTGTTTCGCGAGATGCATGCCGACGCCGGTGATCAGCGCGCGACCACCGCCTTCGCGCAGTCGGTGATGGGCGCTGGTGATCGCATGCATCTGGTAGGCGCTTGCCGGCCCGCCCGCATACGGCAGGCCCCCGGTCACGGTGTGCCCACGCGGGTCGTCGAGGGCGAGTCCGAGCGCGTCGCAGGTCAGCCGGACCGACGAGGGGAAGCAGGAGTACAGGTCGAAGACGTCGACGTCGTCGATGCCGACGCCCGCCGAGGTCAACGCGTGGTGTCCGACGACTTCCATTGCCGCCGAACGGGATAGGTCGCTTCGCTCGGCGATGCTGTCGGGGTCCTGTGCGTAGGCCCACCCGGTGAGATAGAGCCGACGATCCTCGTCGATGCCAAGCTCATCGGCCTTCTCGACGGTCGCGAGCAGTAGTGCGGCAGACATGTCGACGTCCATCACCGCGACCTCGAGCTTGGTGTAAGGCCAACCGACGTAGCGGTTTTCAGGGGTAGGAGTGCCGACCGTCTCCGCGTCGAGTGCCACGGGTCGCCACGCGTACGCGTTCGTCGCCGCCACAGTGCTCATCGCGGCCATCAGCCGCGCCGCCTCCGCGGCGTCGTCGGCAAGCGAGGCACCCATTCGGGCCCGCCGCGCAGTGTCCCACAGAGGGAACGTCTCCCACGCTTGCATGACCTCGTGGTTGAGTTCGCTCGTGTGCGGCGGGTCCCATGGAAACGGCGACGGCTGCCGATGGCTCCACGGCAGACGCTCGCCTGCCTTCTTCGCCGCACGCACGGTCGCCAGGGCCTCGCCGCTGACGATCAGAGCGAGGTCCATCTCGCCGCGCAACATCGCCTCGGCCGTCTCGTTGATCAACAATTGCGGTGTGGTGCCGCCGATTCCCGAATAGTGCCGGTGCCGCGGCTCTACGCCCAATGCCGCCGCGAGGCGACCGACGGGGTCGTCGTACGGCCACGAGTGGCAATACACCACCTGCAGCGAGTCGACTTGTGCCAGAACGTTTTCCACACCGGTGTCCGTCGCTGCCGCTGCGGCGAGCTCCGCCCAGCTGGCCAGTGGCTCTCGTACGCTCCCGCTGCGGTCGGTCGCCTGAGCCGCACCGATCAGGCAAAGTGCGCGGGAACTCATCAGGCTGCTCCAGTGCTGCACGGCAGACGCTTGATGCCGTGAAAGAAGGAGGAGCGCAGGCGATCCGGCTGCCCGGTCACCGTGAGGCCTGGCACGTTCGGGTACAGCTCCTCTAGCATCACTCGCAGTTCGAGCCGTGCGAGTTGTGCACCGAGGCAGAAGTGGGTGCCGCCGCCGCCGAACGCGGCGTGGCCCGCGTCGAGCCTAGTCACGTCGAACTCGTCGGCGCGTTCGAACACCGACTCGTCGCGGTTGGCAGACAGGTAGTGCATCAGCACCCAGTCGCCCGACGGAATCTGCTGCCCGCCGATCTCGACGTCGGTGGTGACGGTGCGACGGAAGTGCATGACAGGCGTCGACCAGCGGAGCAATTCCTCCACCGCGGGTTTGATGGCCTCGGGATCGCTCGCCAGCAGCCGCTGTTGGTCGGGATGCGTTGCGAGGGCGAGTATTCCGTGGCTGAGCGTGTTGCGGGTGGTCTCGTTGCCTGCGATCGCGAGCAATAGGAAGAACTCGTTGAGCTGGTCACGATTGAGCTGCTCGCCGTCGACCTCGGCTTCCAACAATGCCGACAGGATGTCATCGGTGAGGCCGTGTTTGCGGCGATGCTCGACGAGTTCGTTGCAGTACGCGAACATCTCGGCAGCGGCTTTGCCGAGTGCGTCGGGGGTCGGCGCGTAGTCGGGGTCCTCGATGCCGAGGCTGCCGATGGCGTTGCTCCAGCGAAAGACGTCGAGTCGGTCGGAGGCGGGCACGCCGAGGACGTCGGCGATCACCTGTAGCGACATCTCCGCCGAGATGTCGGGCACTGCGTCGAACTCGCCCTTCTCGGTGATGTCGGCGACGATGGCGCGCGCCACCTTCCGCATGTGCGGCTCTAGGCGCTGCACGTTGCGTGCGGTGAAGCCCTGGTTGATCAACTTGCGAACCCGCACGTGCCGAGGCGGATCGATCCCAGGCAGCATGGCCGACGTCGGACCCGCTGCGACCTCCACCAGGGTGTTGCCATGGCTGCTGGTGAAGGTGTCGGTGTCGCGGCTGACGCGCCGGACGTCGGCGTGCCGCGTCAGCAGCCAGGCATGGGGTAGGCCTGGCATCGAGACCGGGTGCACGGGTGCCGTCGACCGTAGCCGCGCGAGAGCGTCGAACGGTGCCCCGTTGACGTAGGTGTCCGGGTCGAGAACGGTTGCCGCGTCTCGGTCGGCGCCGGTGTCCTGCTCGATCGGAACCAATGATCCGAGCGGTGCGGGCACATGGGTATTCATCGTTGTGCTGCCATTGCTCGGATACCTTCGATGATCACGTGAAGCCCTTCCGTGTAGTGGGCGTCTGCCCTCGTTCGACCTCCGCGAACCGGCTCGGGGCGCGACTCTTCGAGGCTGACCGATCCGAGTAGGTAGGTGTAGAGCACGGCGTGGGCCGCGTTGGTGGCCGCCTTGCGCAGGCCTGCCTGTCCGATCAAGGTGCGGCTGAGGCGGTCAAGCCGTAGGGCCTGCTGGCCATTTCCATTGGTCTGCAACACATTAGCGATGCCTGGCACGTCCAGCATGATCTTGCGAGAGGCTTGATAGAGGGTCACCAGGCTGACGTCCCACGGCCCCGGCTCGGGCTCGGGCACGGCCGCGAGGACGGCCTCGGCGAGCAGATCGAGCGCCGCCTGCTTGCCAGGTACGTGGTAGTAGACCGACGGCGCCGCGGCGCCCAGTTCGGCAGCGAGCTCGCGCATCGTCACCTTGGCGACGCCCACTCTGCGGGCAAGGTCGTACAGCGCGGCGACCACCTGGTCGCGGTCGAGTTCGCCATAGGCACGTCGGGCGGCCGACGTCACGACGGCACACCGTAGATGGACTTGACCTCGACATAGGAATCGAAGGCCTCTGGCCCGTACTCCCTCCCGATGCCGCTGGCCTTGAAACCGCCGAAGGGAACGCCGAATTCGGGCGCGAACGAGTTGATGCCGAACATCCCCGTGCGGACGCGCCGTGCGATCGCCAGGCCCGCCTGGCGGTCCTTGGTCCACACGGATCCGCCCAGGCCGTAGGGGGAGTCGTTGGCGATCCGGACGGCGTCGTCGACGTCGTCGTACGGAATCACCACGACGACGGGGCCGAAGATCTCCTCCCGTGCGATGCGCATCGAGTTGTCGACGTCGCTGAAAACCGTTGGCTTGACGTAGTTCCCACCCGACAAGCCAGCGACGGGGCCCGGACCGCCGGTCGCCACCGTCGCACCCTCCTTCACTCCGAGCTCCAGATAGGACTGGACGCGGTCGTGCTGGCGCGCCGAGACCAAGGGCCCGACATAGGTTTCCGGATCGGCGGGGTCACCGACGGCGAAGCCGGCCACGTCTTCGGCGAGGGCGACGACGATCTCGTCGTAGCGGGAGCGCGGTGCAAGTACGCGGCTCTGCGCGACACAGGCCTCGCCGTTGTTGAGGAACGACGAGAAGCGCAGCCCGGGGATGGTCCGCTCCAGGGACGCGTCCTCGCAGATGATCGCCGCGGACTTGCCGCCCAGTTCCAATGTGCACCTGGCCAGCCTGTCGGCGCAGGTCTTGGCGATCGCCTTGCCGACGACGGAGCTTCCAGTGAAGGCGACCTTGTCGACGCTGGGATGCGCGACGAGGTGACGGCCGGCATCCGCGCCGCCCGGCAGGACCGCCACGACCCCCGGCGGCAGATCGGCCTCGGCGAGCATGGTGGCGAGCAGCATCCCGTCGAGCGGAGTCTCTGGGGCAGGCTTGACCACGACGCAGCAGCCGGCGATCAGCGCAGGGAAGACCTTGGCCAGGATCGTCACCTGGGGCACGTTCCACGGCGTGATGACGGCGACGACGCCGGCAGGTTCACGCACGAGCATGCTGGAACCGCGGCGTTCGGACCAGGCGTAGCCCTCGGCGAACTCGATGGTTTGCTGCATCAGGAAGAACGGTCCGATGCCGTGTGCCGAGTCGGAGAACCAGTGCGGTGAGCCCATCTCCGCGGTGACCAATTCGGACATTTCGGTGGTTCTGCTGCCGTACTCCTCGACGAACGGCTTGAGCGCGGCGAGGCGTTCGACGACGGTCATCCGTGGCCACGGGCCCTCGTCGAAGGCTTGCCGGGCTGCCGCCACGGCTACGTCGACGTCGGCGGGGGAGGCGACCGATGCTGCGCCGACGCGAGTTCCGTCATGCGGTGAGTGGATGTCGAAGACCTCGTCGGTCGCCGGCTTCCGCCACGCGCCGTCGACGAAGAATCGATGGTAGGCGTGCGCTACCGCTGAGGACATCGGTGACCTCCAGGGCTGAGATTCGAACGACGGTCGAATCCTGAGGATAGCAATTCTCGCTCGGGTAGCCAAGCTTTCCGGATTCGCGGGGGACTGGTCTACCATGGCGGCCATGAGCGAACGCGGGGCCATACTGCAAGCCATCGGAAAGCCCTTGGAAATCAATGACATTGAGTTGGCTGCGATTGCGAACGATCAGGTCAGGGTGCGGATTGGCGCCAGTGGTGTCTGCCATTCGGATCTATCCATGGCCACGGGCAAGTTGCCTGCAGGTACTCCGACGGTGCTGGGCCACGAGGGTGCCGGGGTGGTCGAGGAAGTCGGCTCGGAGGTGCATCACGTGAAGGTGGGCGACCACGTCGCCATCGCTTGGGTCGCGGCGTGTGGGCACTGCTGGTTCTGCAACCACGGCGAGGTCCATCTGTGTCGCAATGCCATCCCGGACGCCTACTCGATGCCCTACGCCACCGACGCCGCGGGCACGCCGATCTTCACCACGATGGGCGTCGCGAGCTTCGCGACGGCGACCAATTGCCTTGGTAGAGCACTTGTCCCGATCGACGCAGACATCCCACTCGACGTCGCCTCGCTCATCGGCTGTGGTGTGGCCACCGGCGCGGGTGCCGCGCTCAACACCACGCCCGTCCAGCACGGTCAGTCGGTCGCGGTGATCGGGCTTGGTGGCGTCGGCCTGGCCGCGCTCATGGCGTCTGCGGTTCGCGGAGCAGCACAGATCATCGCGGTCGATCCCGTCGCATCGCGCCGCGAGGTTGCGCTGGAACTCGGCGCGACCCACGCCGTGGATCCCACCGACGGCGACGTGGCCAAGCAGATCAAGGCCGTCACCGGCAAGCGTGGAGCCGACATCGTCTTCGAGGCCGTCGGCCGCCCCCACACCATCGAGACCGCCATCGCGGGCACCCGCAGGGGTGGCACCACGTGCGTCGTGGGCGCCGCCCTTCCCGACGACAAGGTCGCGCTCTCGGCGTACGACCTGTTCATGAACGGCAAGACGCTCGTCGGCTGCCAGTACGGGTCAGTGGTGCCCGCCCGCGACTTCCCCTTGCTGCTGGACCTCTGGCGCGCGGGCCGGATGCCCCTCGAGCGGCTGATCACCAAGCGCGTCCGGCTCGACGACGTCAACGAGGCGTTCGACGATCTGACCAACGGGGTTGGCATCAGGACCGTGATAATCAACGATTAGGGAGGAACCGACGTCCCTGCGACGTAAACGCTCTGGGTCTTCGCCATGTCGAAGCGTCGACGCATCACGCTCGCGCATCAATGGTGCAAGCCGTGCGTTTTCAAACGTCGTCGATTGTCGCGTGATAGAGGTGGTTTCATGAGCGTTTCCCCGTTGGATCGGGCCGAGGCCTTCATCTCTGCCGACCCGGGCACCGTCTTCGACATGATTAGCGACGTAACACGGATGGGCCAGTGGAGTCCTGAGTGCTACAAGGCAATGTGGCTAACGTCCAAACGCGGTAAGGGAGCGCTATTTCTTGGACTGAACAAGGATCGTGGCTTGAGCTGGCCGTCACCTGCGATCGTCACCGAATCAGAGCGCGGGAGCGTATTTGCATTCCGCGCTGCTAGCGGGGTGCACTGGCGGTATCGAATGACACCCGAGGACGGAGGTTGCCTCTTAGTGGAGGAGCGGGTAACCGCAGGTGAGTTCCGCTGGGTGAAGACTGCCTACCGACTTTTCCTCGGTGGGTATGACCGTCGCTTGGACGTCCTGCGGGCGGGCATGGAGGCAACGGTTGACCGCATCAGAGCCGCGGCGGAGAACTCCGCTTAGTTTGCGTTCTTGGATGCCGCTACACCGCATACAGTCGCCACCGACCAGGCACACCTTTGAGTTGGTGTTCGCCGCGTGCTTGGAACAGCGTCGTGACCCAGTGACGATCTCTCGGACAGTCGACGAAACCAACACTTCACTTGGGGCCGCGAGAGCAGCGATACGCGACCCAATGTGAACGGCCATACCGGCAACGTCACCACCGCGAACCTCCACTTCACCAATGTGGATGCCGGTACGCACCTCGATCCCCAACGGGCGCATCGCGGCGACACTTGCTGCCGCACAATCGATCGCCATACTCGGACTGCTGAAAACCGCCGAGAATCCGTCGCCGATGGTGCTACCGCCCGGTCCACTTCGGCGGGCGTTTCTCGGCGAACGCCCGCGGACCCTCCTTGGCGTCCTCGCTGGCGAAGACCTCCTTGGAGATGGCCGACTCGATCTTGTAGGCCTCGCGCATGTCGGTCTTCAGGCCCTCTAGCACGCTGCGCTTGGTGGCTTGCACGGCGAGCGGCGCGTTCTTGGTGATGCGGGCCGCGTACTCGAAGGCCTTGTCCAACAACTGGTCGTGTGGCACGACCGCGTTCACCAGACCCATCTCGTACGCGCGGTGTGCATCGATCTGGTCGGCGCAGAGCAGAAACTCCATCGCCTGGGCGAACGGGAGCTGGCGGGGCAGCCGAACTGTCGTACCTCCGCCTGCGAACAGACCCCGCGCCGGTTCCAGTACGCCGAAGGTGGCATCCTCGCTTGCGACGCGAATGTCGATGCCGCCCAACATCTCCATGCCGCCAGCAACGCACGGCCCGTTCACGGCGGCGATGATGGGCTTGTAGATCTTGGTTCCGCGAAGCACCGCCTCGGTGCCGTCGGACAACGAGTAGCCGCCCACGTCGGTCGCCTCGCCCGCCGCAATCTTCTTCGACAGCGCGGTGATCTCCGGGACGTAGGTCTTCAGGTCGGCGCCGACCATGAACGACTTGCCGACGCCGGTGAAGATCGCGACCCACGCCTCCTCGTCCGCGTCGAACCGCTTCCACGTTTGAGCGAGTTGGTGGAAGTGCTCGAGGTCGCAGGCATTCCTGGACTCGGGTCGGTCGAGCGTGATGAGTGCGACGTGCTCCGCGCCAGGGCGGGTGGCGAGCTCGTAATGGACGGGCATGGAATCTCCTTTGGTTCAGCGCAAGTGGTGTCAGTGCGGATGCGCCGCGATGCGGTCGTGGGCGACGAATTCCTTGCGCAGCGCCTCGCGGTCGGCTGCGGTCATCAACGTATAGCCCGCCGATCGGTTCGGTCGCCACCAGATGACGTCGTCGGTCAGCCATGCGTCGCGCCGAAGGGGCTTCTTGTCCAGCTTCCCGGCGCCGATCACCGGCAACGACGGACTGACCCTGACGAACTTCGGCGCCCACTTGGTACCGAGATCGGGTTGTTCGCCCAGGAATTCGTCGAAGGCGGTGGGATCGAACTCGCGGCCCGGCAGGAGCTCCAACGCCGCGAGCACTTGGTCGCCTGCGAGGGGATCCGGCACCCCGATGACGGCAACGGCGGCGACGTCTGGGTGCCTCTCGATGATCCGCTCGATGGGTGCGGTGGCGAAGTTCTCGGAATCGACCCGCAGCCAGTCGCCAATGCGGCCCGCGAACCAGAACACCCCGTCGGCGTCGCGATACGCCAGATCGCTCGACCAGAACCATCCGCCGCGCATGCGTTCTGCCTCGGCCTCCGGGTTGTTCCAATACCCCTCGAACGAGGACGCCGCGTCGCGGCGCACCAACTCGCCGATGGCGGCCTCTGCGTTGCACAGCTGACCGCGATCGTCGAATCGTGCTGTCTCGCACTCCTTGCCAGACGGATCGACGACCGCGATGTCGGCGCCCTGCGGAGCGACGCCAAGCGAGCCGGGCTTGCGCGCGGGCATCAGGGCAATGCCGCCCTCGCTGGAGCCGTAGCCGGCGATCACCGCGACGCCGAATCGCTTGCCGAAGGCACTGATGTCCCGTGGCGACGCCTCTGGTGCCAGCACCACGCGCAGGCGGTGGTCCTTGTCGCGCTCCGACGGCTCGGTGGCGAGCACGTAGCCCAGCGCCCGTCCCACCGTGCTGGTGAACGTCGCACCGTACCGACGGACGTCGTCCAACCACGAGGTGGCCGAGAACTTGTCTCGCAGGACGATTGTCGCGCCCGCCACGAGACCGGGAAACAGGATGGAGCTCAACGCATTTCCGTGGAACAGGGGCATCGGGCCGTACAGCACGTCGTCGGGTTTGAACCCCATGGTCGACGACGTGGCGAGACGGCCCTGGGTGCGGCGCGCCGCCTTGGGTGCCGACGTGGATCCAGACGTGAAAAGCAGCAGCATCGTCGACGACGGGTCGGGATCATCCACAGGCAGGGCGGCGCCCTCGTGGCTCGCCCACGGCCGAGTCTCGATTCGGGTCGCGCCATCGATCAGCTCCGCGTGGGTGGAATCGGTCAGCACCACTTGGCAGTCCGTGTGCTCGACGTCGCGCCGAAGCTCCGCACCGCGCCTCGTCGGGTTAACCCCGACGATGCACGCGCCCGCGAGTGCAGCACCGAAGATCTGGAAGACGAACTCGGGCACGTTCGGGAGCAGGACGCCAACGTGCGGCGGGAGTTCGGGGTCGAGCGTGGCCCGCATCCAGGCCGCCCTGACCGCCGACTCCGCGACGACTTCACGCCACGTCCACGACTGATCCTCTTGGACGAGGGCGACGTTGTCGTCGTCGGCGCGGGCGCGCACCAGGGCGGCCATCGTGGTCACCGCAACACCCGCACCGGCACGTTGGACCAACCCGCAACGTTCGTCATCGCCACCCTCTTCAGCCCGTCTTCGATGATCTCGTATCGCGGCATGAAGTCGAGCAGTCGATCCAAGGCGATGGCGCTCTCCATGCGGGCAAGGGCGGCGCCCAGACAGCTGTGCAGTCCGTAACCTAGACCGATGTTCTGAGCCTCGGAGCGGTCCCTGTCGATGTCGAACGTGTCGGGGTCGGTGAAGGCATCGCCGTCGCGATTGGCCGAACCAGCAACCAACAGAACGGGTTTGCCTGCGGGGATGGTGGTGCCGTGCAACTCTACGTCGACCATGCTGTAGCGCACGACGTATTGAGCGGGCGCCTCGAAGCGCAATAGCTCCTCGACGGCAGCCGGTATCTTGCTTCGGTCATCGAGCAGCTTCTGCCACTGATCGGGGTTCTTGGCGAACGTCACGACGGCATTGCCGATCAGCTTCGTGACGGTTTCTGCTCCCGCTCCACCCAAAAGTGATGCGAAGCCGGTGATCTCGACGTCGTCGAGACTCGTCATCGTTCCGTCGTCGCGTTCGACCTCCACGGCGATGAGTCGACTGATCATGTCGTCCGCGGGTGTGGCGCGGCGCTCCTGAATGAGGTTGTAGTAGAACAACCCGGTCTCGATGCCCGCGTTCATTCCCGCCTCGGACATCTCGAAGCTGCCATACTCGCGGCTCAGCTGGATATCGAGCCAGAGGCGGATCTGCTGCCGGTTCTCGGCAGGCACACCGAGCATGCGGGTGATCACCTCGACGGGGAAGAGCGCCGAGAAGTCATGCACCACATCGAATTCTGCGGAGTCGACGGCATTGAGGAAGCGGTCGATCTGCTCGGTGACCATCGCCCGCTGCGATTCGATCGCCCGCGGGGTGAAGACCTTGTTCACTAGGCTGCGCATCCGGCGGTGATCGGGCGGGTCCATCATGATCACCAGCGGGGGCACCGGTTGTCCCGCCTTGACCATGCCGAGGTCGATTCCCATTGACGATGAATAGGTTTCGAAGTCCTTGAATGCGGCGGCGACGTCCGAGTGACGAGTCAGCGCGTAGAAGTCGTACTCCTCGCTGTAGTACACAGGCGCCTCGGCACGCATCCGCCGGTATGTCTCGTAGGGATGGTTGAAGAAGTCCGCGGAGAACGGGTCGAAGACGACGTGGCTGGCGGCGTCAGGTGGTCTCGTCATCCCTGCTCTCCCTTAGATCTCGTGCCTCGGCCATCGCCGATCGGTTGACCTTCGTTGCCGCCGTGCGCGGTATCTCGTCGACGAACTCAACGGTCTTTGGCGCCTTGTAGCTGGCGAGGCGGCTCTTCGCGAACGCGATCACGTCGCGTTCGGTGGGTGGGTTGGTCGTGTCCCGCGGTTGGACGACGGCGTGCACCCGCCTGCCCCAGTCCGGGTCGGAGAGCCCGATCACTACCACGTCAGCGACGCCGGGGTGGTCGGCGAGCGCGTTCTCGACTTCTGCGGGAAAGACATTCGCACCGCCGGTGATGATCATGTCGGATCGCCGATCGGCGATGTAGAGATAACCGTCCTCGTCGAGGTGGCCGATGTCACCAGCCGAGCGGAATCCGTCGTCGGTCGGGGGCAGGGGAGTGGCGCCACCGATGTAGCGGAAGTAGTCGTTCATCGGTGCCCGTAGGTAGATGTCGCCGAGTTCACCAGGGCCGACGGGCAAACCATCGGCACCGAGGATGCGAATCTCGGTGTCGCGGAATCCTCGCCCGACGCTTCCGGGATGCGTCAGCCACTCGTCGCCGCGCAGTGCGGCGAGGCCGAGGTTCTCCGTCATGCCGTAGGCCATCACGACCTTGTCGGGGCTGAGCAACTCGAACCACCTGCGCAGCAGGGTGGCTGGCATCATCGCGGCGCCCTGCATGATCCAGACGATGCTCGACAGGTCGCGCTCGTCGACGTCGGGAAGGTTCGCGATGCGGGCAAGCATGGTCGGGGTGGCCGTGAAGTTAGTGACGCGATGCGTCTCGATCACATCGAGGACCGCTGCGGCATCGAACTTCTCGAGGACCACCAACCGGTCGCCAGCGAGCATGTACGGCAGCGTGCCGAAGCCGTTGGTGTGGTACATCGGCGCGGGCACCAGGATCGTCTGGGGTCGGTGGACGGGCGTCCAGTACGCCTGGAACGGAATGGTCTTGGTCTCGTCCCACATCGCAGGCTGCAGGTTCAGGATCACCTTTGGCAGCCCGGTCGAGCCGCTACTGCAGATGCCATTGCTGTTGGGAGACACCGCCTCGTCGACGTCACCGTCGGGTTGTTTGGCCGCCGCCTCGGCCCATTGCGATCGGTTTCCCTCGTCGACGAGCGCCGCCGGTTGGATGACGTCGAGCAGCCGCTCGCGCTCCCAATCGGGCAGGTCCCACCGCATCGGGATGGGCACCGCACCGATTTTCCAACTTCCAAGGCTGGCGAGGATCAGGTCGACCGAGTTCGGGATGGCGCACGCGACGAAGGCACCTTCGCGCGCTCCTCCCTCGCCGAGCGCCCGAGCCCATTGGTTGGCACGACGATTGAGTTCGCCCCAGCTGAGCCGACTCTCGCTGCGATCGGGGGCGACGACGATGAGTCCGACGTGGTCCGGGTCGGCTTCTGCAAGCTGTTGTAGCCGTACGCCGTATGGAATTGCCGCGACCGGTTCGGCGACGGCTGCCGTCTCTGTCACGATTGGCCTCTCCTGCGCTCAACCTCTAGCGGCACCAAGGGTTTTCGTGCCGACGGTCCGCGGGTGACGGCGTTTAGTCTGATCTCCGGGAGATCCACCGAGCCGTCGAGAGTGTCCAGCCAGGCGACGGCGTCTGCGACGTCGGTCGACCGGATGGCATACATCTCGAAGGGCACGTCGGCCAGCATCTCGGTTTCGACGGGGCCGGGCGTGACGATGTGCACGTTGATGCCGTCGCGGTCGACCTCGAGGGCAAGGGCACGGGCGAATGCGTTCATCCCTGCCTTGGACGCGGAGTAAGCGGTCCGGCCGGGCATCGGCTCGTGCGCGGCCGAAGAGGAGATGAAGACGAATCGCGAGCCGGCTTGCATCTTGGGTAGCGCGGCAGAGGTCACGACGAAGCAGGAGTCGAGGTTCGCCGACAGTTGGTTGCGCCACTGCTCGAAGGTCTGCTTGCGGGCATACGTGCCGTCGAGGACGCCCGCCGCGTGCACGACGAGGTCGAGAGTGCCGATCTCCTCCAGCGCCGGGCCGAACGAATCCGGTTGGGACGCATCGGCAACCACGAATCGGGCGTTGATCTCGTCGGCTGTCGCGCGAAGCGGACCCTCCCGCCTCGCAGTGAGGACGACGTCGTAGCCCAGCTCGCTCAGCTTGCGACCACACACCTTGCCGATGCCGCCGCTGCCGCCGGTGATGAGCGCGGTTCTCACTGCAGTCCTCTCGTCCGAGAAAGCGTCTGTGGCGGCGTTGCCCAGATCCGATGATCCGATTCCTCGGTGAGCACGTAGGTGTGGACGCCGGTCAGGTGTTTGGCCGCCATGCGGCGGGCACGGTCGGCGTCGCCCGCTTCGATCATGTCGGTGAGCCGGGTATGGGTGTGCAGGACGGCGCGGCGGTCCTTGAGCGACGGATATCCACCTCGGGCGTCGGCGTCCTCGGCCCATTGCTGCTCGTGACTGGTCCACAGTGCTTCGAGGCTGCCGACCACCGCGATGATCGTCTGGTTGCCGCAACCGACGACGATCTGGTCGTGAAACTGTCGACCCAGCTCGGTGAAGGCGCTCCCGTCGTCGATTTGGTCGGACATCGCCTCGTTGATCCTTCTGAGCTCGGGGACCGTCGTCGCCCCACGGTCGGGTCGGGCGGCGGCCAACGCCGCGCACGTGGGCTCCAGTTCGTGCAGGGCGGTGCCGAGGTCGCTGAGATACACCGCGTCCTTCTGCAGCATGAGGCCGAGCATGTACGCCGCGCTCGCCTTGGCGGGCGCGTGCACGACGGCGCCGCCGCGGTTGCCTCGACGGACCGATATCAGGCCCTCCGTCTCCAGGATCCGCAGTGCCTCCCGCAGCGACACCAGTCCGACGTTGAAGCGTTCGACGAGAACGTCCTGACGCGGCAGGTAGTCGCCGTCGGCGAGCTCGCCGTCGATGATCTGGCGCCGCAGCTCCCCGGCGACGACCTCGGCAATCCGCGGTGCGGACAGTCGTGGTCGGCGTCGTGCGACGGGCTCTTCGTCGAGGGCAGTCATCGCAGCAAGTTTTAGCTATCTTAGTAGTAATTGCAACAATGGAGTCGAAGGTCCGGCAGTCGACCGAGCGCCGAGTACCCGCGAAAAGCACTATAGATCAGGATATTTAGTTCATAGGGTGCGATTTCTGCCAATCGGCGTCGGCGAGGCACGTTGCCGCAAAATCGACTTTTCTCTTCCCGAGAGTCTCGAACGTCGTTAGATTCGACGGATGACACAGAGTTGGCGGACGTATCCCTTCGAGCTGGTGCCGGGCGATCCGGCCTTTCGCTTTCCCGATGCGGAAGGCGTGCACGAGGACTGCCAATCCGACACGTGGTTCATCGCAGGTGAACTATCGGCAGTTGACACCGCAAACGGCCGCAGGTTCGCCTTCCTAACGATCTTCAACAAGAACCGGATGCCTGGCCCGATCGTCGCCGACTTCCACACCGTGGCGTTGTTCGACCTCGACCACGGCACGTATGGGACGTTCACCGACTACGACATGCCGCCGACGAACATGGAGCCCGGCGCAGTGCCCAAGTTGACGAGCGCTGTCGGCCACCTGGACATCAGCTATCGAAGCAGCGCTGGCACCGCCGTCTGGTCGACCCGCCGTGACGATGACGGGAACTTGATTCCGTACACGTATGACGTCGTCCTCGTCGGCCTCGACCGCGATGACAGGGAGATGGAACTGCGGCTGTCGGTCACCCCGACCCGCTCGCCTGCACCGGTCGGTGGGTCCGTCTACAAGGGTCGTTTCCCCTGCCTCGGCCAGCAAGAGACGTTCTCGTACTTCCAGACGGGGATGGAGATGACTGGGTCGCTACGGTGGGGTGACGTCGAAGTGCAGGTGTCCGGGGCCTCGGGTCACGTTGACCGGCAGTGGTTCCCGCTCTACGCGGGCGGCGGTGGCACCGATGGCGATCAGCGGGCCATGTCGCACGAATGGCGGACCATCCATCTCGACAATGGCGTCGACTTCGTCGGCTGGCGCCAGTTCGACCGGCACGACCGCAATGCGTTGCGGCCGTTCACGGGTGCGACGGTGACGTCGTCGGGTGAAGTAGCCGTGCCCGGCTGCGTCGAGGACGTCGAGGTCGTCACGACCAGCTACGTGCGATGGCCCGATGCGGTGCGACAGCTGATCCGGCCGCCGGTCAAGGCACGGTACATGCCCGACGGGCACCGGTTGAGTTCTGCGGCACTCGGTTTGGAGCTCACCGCGGAGCCGTTGGTACCCGCACCCGCGCACGGCCTGCCCATCGAGTACATGGAGGGCCCGGCCCTCTTCCGCGGAACGATGAACGGCCAACCAGTCAGCGGGTTTGGCATTTGGGAGAGATCGCTTGCGCTGTACCGCGACTGGGAACTGGTCGACGTGTTGACCGCAGCCGTCGCGAATTCGCCTGCGCGGTCACAGGAGTTGGACGACGCGTTGGAGACTCTCGGCAAGCTCGTCGATGCCGACCGAGCCGAGGAGGCAATGGACTGCCTGGCTTCCGACGTGCGGCCCGCGCTTGCCGGGTCTGGAGAACTGACGGCGATCGTCGACGATCTGGCGCTCGCCCTGGCCTCCGCCCCATAGCGATTTCGGCGCGGTTTCCACCCACGGCTGGGTGGAAACCGCGCCGAAATCGCGGAGTTAGGGAGCCTCGAGATACATTGCAGCCCAGATGATCTGGACCAGAGTGTCCGTTACCTCGGCGTCATTCGCGAGCGGGCTTCCCGGCAGGATCTGCTGAGTGGTGCGTTCGGTCATCCACGTCAATGCCTTTGCCGCCGTCGTTGCCGATAGCTCTTGGCGGATGGAGCCGTTGATCTGCCCCTGCTCGATGACCGCCGCGAAGCGCGCCGAGATGGCCGTCAGGATCTCCCGGTAGGCCGCACCGACCTGCGGGTCGTAGCCCGCCATTTCGCTAAGCGCGACGAGGAGCGGTTGATGACGGCGGTAGCCGGCCACGATCGCGGCGATCCCGGCCTTGGCGTCGGCGGGGTCGCGCTTCTCCGCGACACTCCACCAACGGTCTCCCGCGTCGGCGAGGTCGGCGAACACCTGGCCGGCGAGATTGCGTAGCAGGTGTCCCTTGTCCTCGAAGTAGATGTAGAAGCTGGCGCGCGATATCCCGGCCTCGGTCGCCAGCCGGTCGACGCTGAGCTCGGTGAAACTAGCTCCGGCCGCCATTAGCCGCTCGGTGGCCTCCAACAGCTGGCGCTCGATTTGTTCGCGCCGCTCCTGACGCTTCGATGCCATGTCGGGAAGGGTAGCGGGGCGATCCACGTCTTGACTAGACATAGTGTCTAGACATATTGTCACCATCATGACTGTGTCGCCGCTCACACCGACTTCGCTTCGTCCGTCCGACCCGATCGACCTGTCCTCGCGCCGGTTCTGGTCCACCAGTTCGGCAGAGCGTGAAAAGGACTTCGCCGTGCTGAGGGCGCAGCGGCCGATCAGCTGGCACCCACCGGTCGAGGATTCGATGATGCCGGACCCGAACGACCCCGGTTATTGGGCGGTCACCCGCCATTCCGACATCGTCACCGTGAGCCGCAATAGCGAGGTGTTCCTGTCTGGCAAGGGCGTGCTGTTCGAGAACGTCCCTGAGGAACTGCTCGAAGCCTCGCAGTCCTTCCTCGCCATGGATGCGCCGCGGCAGACCATCCTGCGCAAGGTGGTGCACTCCGCATTCACCCCACGCCAGGTGCGTCGCATCGAAGATTCGATCAAGGCCAATGCGAAGAGCATCGTGGCCGAATTACGCGACGCGGGCAGCGGCGCCGACTTCGTCGAACTCTGCGCCAAGGAGCTTCCGATCCGCACGTTGTCGGACATGGTCGGCATCCCCGAATCCGAGCGAGCGCAAGTGGCGGCCGCTGCAGACGCGATGGTGTCGACGGGTGACGAGGCGTTCCTCGCGGGGCGTCACCCCCTCGAGGTGTTGGCGACCGCACAGATGTACCTGCATCAGGTGGCGGGCGCGTTGGCTGCCGATCGCCGCGAGAACCCTGGCGACGACTTGATCAGCGCGTTGGTGCACGCCGAGGTCGATGGCGACCGACTGACCGACTTCGAAGTCTCCGCGTTCTTCGTGCTGCTTTCCGTCGCAGGCAATGACACAACGCGCCAGACGATGAGCCATGCGATCAAGGCGCTCACCGACTTTCCCGACCAGCGTGCGTGGTTGATGGACGACTTCGACGACCGAATCGGCAGCGCGATCGAGGAGTTCGTCCGCTGGGCCACCCCGGTGATGACCTTCCGCAGGACGGCGGCCACCGACTGCATGCTCGGCGATCAGGCCATCACGGCGGGGGAGAAGGTCGTCATGTTCTATTCGTCGGGCAACTACGACGAGACCGTGTTCGATGCGCCGGAACGCTTCGATCTGGGTCGAAAGCCCAACCCGCACCTCGGTTTCGGCGGCGGCGGACCGCACTTCTGCCTTGGCGCGCACGTGGGCCGTGCTCAGCTGCGGGCGATGTTCGGCGAGCTCCTTACCACGCTGCCTGACATCGAAGCGGGCGAACCCGTCCACGCCCCAGGCAATTTCATCAACGGCATCCGCTCGCTGCCCGTCACGTTCTAGGGCTCCTGACGAATCACGACGGGCCTGACATCGCGGGCGTGGTGAGCTCGTCGGCCAGTAGCGCCAGCAACTCCGAACAGCCGCCGTCGACCTTGACCGTCGCCAACCCATCGCCACGGGTGGGCCCTCGGTTGATGATGGCCACCGGTTTGCCGGCCGCCGCGGCGTGCCTGACGAAGCGCAGTCCGGAGAACACCGTGAGCGAGGAGCCCGCGACCAGTAGCACGTCGGATGCGTCGACCAACGAATAAGCCTGGGCAACACGATCTTTCGGCACGCTCTCGCCGAAGTAGACGATATCGGGCTTGAGCATGCCGCCACACCGCGGACAGTCCACGTATCGAAACGACGCAGTCTCGGTGACCACCGCGTCGGCGTCGGGTGCCACTTGAATTCCGGAGATTCCGCCGACCTTCTCCGCACGCTCGACGAATCCTGGGTTCAGGTCTTCCAACTGTTCGGCGAGCGAGACACGCGTCATCGTGTGCCCGCACGCCAGACACACCACCTGGGCATAGGTGCCGTGCAGGTCGACAACCGTGGTGCTGCCCGCCTTGGTGTGCAATAGGTCGACGTTCTGGGTGATCACGCCAGTCACGACGCCAACTCGCTCCAACGCAGCGAGCGCGCGATGACCGGCATTCGGCAAGGTCGAGTCCATGTGCCGCCAGCCGACGTGGTTGCGCGCCCAGTAGCGCTGCCGAAATACCGGATCGGACGTGAATTGCCGGATGGTCATCGGATTGCTCGGTGGCGAATCGGGCCCGCGGTAGTCGGGGATGCCGGAGTCAGTCGACAGCCCCGCGCCGGTCAGCACGGCGACACGCTGACCTGCGAGCACTTTCACCAGTTCGGGCCCTTCCACGCTGTCCAGAGTAGGTGTTGCGCAGCGGTGCCATCGGCTGTCGGAGTGGGGCTGTCGCGCTATCGTCCCATCATGGAGGTCACGATCCGCAAGCTGCGTTACTTCGTGGTCCTGGCCGAGGAACGGCACTTCACCAGGGCGGCGGCCCGACTCTTCGTGGCGCAGCAGTCTTTGTCACGCCAGATTCGCGAACTCGAGCAGGAGCTCGGTGCCGTGCTGCTATACCGGACTACGCGGTCGGTGGAGTTGACGCCGGCGGGGGAGGCGTTCCTCGTTCGCGTGCGGGCGGCGCTCGCGAGCCTGGACGTGGGGATCGACGAGGCGCGTAGGCACGACGCGGGCGCAGTCGGCAGGCTGCGCATCGGGTTCGGCATGGGCGCGGCGCTCGAGCTGACGCCCTCCATCTTCGAGGAGTTCGGCAGACAGTTTCCTCACGTCGACATCGAGATGCGTGAGTTTGCGCTGCCCGATCAGAGCGCCGGGTTGTCCGAGCGCTGGGCGGATGTGGCAATCGTTCGACCACCGCTGGCAGATCCGGACATCGTGACGCACGTTTTGTTCGTCGAGCCGCGCGTGCTCACGGTCTCGATACGGCACCCGCTCGCCGAGCGGGATACGGTCTCGGTCGCCGACATCCTCGACGTGCCTTTGGCGGTAGGTCGCTCGGATGATGAGGAATACCGCCGCTTTTGGAGCCTGCAAGACTTTCGCACCGGCTTGACCGAGCCGTTGCTCACCCCCACGACCACCAATACCGAGGAGATCGAATTGATCGCCGCGGGCCTAGCGTGCACCGTCAATCCCGCCGCGATCATGCGCTACATTCCACACGCCGGGGTCCGCTACATCCCGATCATCGACGTGCCCGGTTCGACGCTCGCCATCGCATGGAAGCGCGACCGAGTGTCCCCGCTTGCGATCGCGTTCAACCGCGTCGCTCAAGAAGTGCGTGACCGGGAAACCGCCACGGTCGAGGCGATCGAGCACCCCTTCGGCGAGGTGCCAATGGACACCTCGCCGAGGCATCGATGACGTCGCTCACGCCTGGGTAAGCGACTCCTCGAACTTCGCGACCCCCGACTCGCCCCGCTTGATCCGCCCTCGTAGGACGAGCACGTGCCAGAGCACGGCCAGTACCGTCGCGCCCGCGACCACCTTCACTGCTCCGTGGAAGTCGGACGGAATCGTGAGGATCAGTAGTGCGGTCACGATCCAGACCAACCCAACGACCATCAGCGGAACTCCCCAGCGCCCCAGGTTGAACGCGCCAGGCGCCGCGGCCAGGGCCGGCCGTCTGCGAATGTAGGACCCGACGATCAAGAGGTACACCAGGTATGGCGCGATCGATGTCGCGCCGACCAGCGTGGTGAACGAATCCGACTGAAGGAACCCGTAAACCATGAAGCCAACGCTGATGACACAACCGATGACGAGGGCGCGTACCGGGGTTTGGGTCCGTGCGTTCACTGCCCGAAAGTGAGCGGAGAACGGCAGCATGTTGTCTCGGCCCATGCTGTACATCAGCCGTGCCTGCGCAGCCTGGTTGGCGATGACGAGCGCGATCATCGAGAACGCCACGACCACGATGAAGACCTTCACCACACTCGACGGTAGGTAGAACTCGGCGATGGTCACGATTGGTGCGCTGGAGCCCTGGGCCGCTTCCAGATTCGGGATGGCCACAGTGAAGCAGATCAACGCGAGCATGCCGAGCACTGCCGAGCCGATGACACCGGTCAACACTCCTCGCGGCACCGCCTTCTGTGAGTCGACGGCTTCCTCGGTGAGATCTGCGGAGAGTTCGAAGCCAACCATCGTGTAAATGCCGAGCAGTCCGGCCATCACGAAGTGGCCGATCCCCGAACCCGACGTGCCCGTGGTGTTCCACAGGTTGGCGACCGAGCCGCCACCGTCGCCGGTATACAGCCCGAACGCCACGATGACCGTCACGGCCAACAGCACCGTGCCAATGATCTCGGCAACGACGGCAGTGTTGTTGACGCGGGCAGCCAATTGCACGCTGACGATGTTGACGACAACGGTGAAGAGCAGGATCGCGATGGCAACACCAAGCAGGACACCGTTCGGAGGACTGATTCCCAACGCCTGGAACAGCAACGGCGTAGCGCCAAGGAGGATGATCGCGCCGCCGGTAATGCTCATGTACAGGAGGCCGAAGAAGCCCGTGTACCAGCCGTAGGTCGAGCCGACGAGCCGCGCTCCCCACTGGTAGGCGTAGCCCGCGAGCGGGATCTTCGTGCTGAGCTCGGCGATCAAGAGTGCCATGACGATCTGGCCTGCGGCCGCGATCGGCCAGGTCCAGATCGACGCCCCGCCGAACTGGTTGATGGCGAACCCGTAGTTCAGGAAGATGCCGGTGGAGATGGAGACGATCGAGAAGGAGATGGCGAATAACGAGAAGAACCGCAGGGTCCTTTTGAGCTCCTGCGGGTACCCGAACGAAGCGACTTTCGCGTCGTGCGGATTCGTTGCGGCACTCGATATTTCGGCTGGCTTTTCGACGGTCACTAGCGCTCCTCGGCTCGGTGGGATGACATCGTGGGTCCAAAGTGCTTGCGCACCTCGGAGAACGCGGCCTCGGTGCCCCGCAACGCCCGGTCGATGACGCCGTCGTCCATCGCGCACGACATGAACCAGTTGTGTTTGGGATGGAGGTAAACCCCCGCACGCAGCGCGGCTTCGGCGAAGTAGGTGCTCCGCTCGTGGTGGACGTCGCCGGCGAACGTCAGGTACGGCATCACGTCGGGTCCGGTGTACGAAATGGCCAACCCGTTGTCGGTGGCCTGGGCCAAGACGCCTGCCCGCAAGCGCGCGCCCGCACGCCGCATCAGGCCGACGCCGTCGAGCTCCGCAAGTCGGCGAACGGTGGCGAGCGCCGCCGCCATGGGAGTCGCATTCATCCAGAAGGATCCGGTGAGGAACACGGCTGAGGCGGAGTCCCGGACCGCGTTCGTGCCCGTGACCCCCGCCAGTGGATAACCGTTGGCGATGGCCTTGCTCCACGCGCTCAGGTCGACATGCACGCCAAGCGGTTCCCAGCTGCCGCCGTGGGCGAGCCGGAAGCCACATCGAACGTCGTCGAGGATCAACAGTGCGGCGCGTTCGTCGCAGGTACTCCTGACATGCCTGGCGAAGTCGAGTTCGACGAGCTCCTGGTCCTCGCCTTCGACATGTCGGAAGGGCGTGAGCATCACCGCCGCGAGCCGGTCGCCCGCTGCTTCGACGGCGCGATCGAAGCTCGCCGCGTCGTTGTAGTCGAAGTACCCCATCGCGGCCCGGTCGCTCGGCAGAGTGCCGGTGGGATCGGGCGTACACCACGGCGCCGCACCGTGATAGACGCCGCGCGCCACGAGCACCACGGACCGTGACGTATGTGCCCTGGCAATCGTCAGGCACGCAGTGGTGGCATCGGTTCCGTTCTTGCCGAACAGGATCCAGTCCGCGTCGGTGACGGTGTCGACCAGTGTCTCGGCGAGTTCGACAAGCACCGAGCCTGGTCCGGCGAGGCAGTCTCCCAACGCCATCTGGTCCGTTACCGCTCGCGTCACCACCGGGTCGCGGTGCCCGAGCACGATGGGTCCCCAGGAACACATCAGGTCCACGTATTCGTTGCCGTCGACGTCGGTGATCAGCGCACCTTCACCCGCTGTGAAGAACTGTGGGTAGGCCGGCGACATGTGGCGAATGGCTTGGTGACCGTACATTCCGCCGGGCACCACTCGGGCGGCGCGTTTCGTCAGTTCCGCACTTGCGCTCTGGACCGTTGCCGCTGAGGTCACGTTCGCTCCTTGCCATCGGCTCGACTGGACTTGCCGTAATGATGGGGCGTGCGCTGAACGCGAGGGAAACACCCATCTGGGCGGGATTGACAACGAATCGGCTGTGAATGGTGGTTTTCTCGGTTTGACGACCGTGCCGTGCTGAACCGCCGAACGCGAGCGGCCCGCGACGGGCCTGCGATAGGCCTGTGACGGGGCCTGTGACAATGGAGGCCGTGGACTTCCATTCCGCCTACCGGCACGGGTTCGTGCGGGTCGCCGCGTGCACGCACCACACCACGCTGGCCGACCCCACCGCCAACGGGGAATCGGTTCTGGGCTTGGCGCGACAATGTCACGACGACGGCGTCGCGCTCGCAGTATTTCCCGAGCTGACGCTGTCGGGCTACTCCATCGACGACATCGTCATGCAGGACGGCCTGCTCGATGCGGTCGAGGTTGCCGTTTCCGACGTCGTTGCGGCGTCGACCGAACTGCTGCCGGTGTTGGTCGTGGGCGCCCCGCTCCGTCACCGCAACCGCATCTACAACACAGCCGTCGTGATTCATCGGGGGAGCGTGCTCGGCGTGGCGCCCAAGTCCTATCTGCCGACGTATCGGGAGTTCTACGAACGCAGGCAGATGGCTTCGGGGGATGACGTCGCTGGCACCATCCGCATCGCAGGCGTGGAAGCCCCATTCGGTCCCGATCTCCTCTTCGCCGCGACCGACCTGCCGAACTTCGTCCTGCACGTCGAGGTCTGCGAGGACATGTGGGTGCCGATCCCGCCGAGCGCGGAGGCCGCCTTGGCCGGCGCGACGGTGCTCGCGAATCTTTCCGGCAGCCCAATCACCATCGGCAGGGCCGACGACCGCAAGCTGCTGGCCCGTTCGGCGTCGTCACGTTGTCTCGCGGCCTACGTGTATGCCGCTGCGGGAGAGGGTGAATCGAGCACCGACCTGGCCTGGGACGGCCAGACCATGATCTACGAGAACGGCGTCCTCCTCGCGGAGTCGGAGCGGTTTCCGAAGGGTGAGCGGCGCAGCGTCGCCGACGTCGACACCGAACTGCTGCGAGCAGAACGCATCCGCATGGGCACGTTCGACGACAATCGCCGCCACCACCGTGCGAGCACCGAAGCGTTCCGGACGGTCGAGTTCGTCGTCGACCCGCCTCGCGGCGACATCGGCTTGCGTCGCGAGGTCGAGCGCTTCCCCTTCGTGCCATCGGATCCGCAACGGCTGCAACAGGATTGCTATGAGGCGTACAGCATTCAGGTCTCGGGCCTGGAACAGCGCCTCCGCGCACTGAACTACCCGAAGGTGGTGATCGGCGTCTCCGGCGGCCTGGACTCCACCCATGCCCTAATCGTCGCGGCCCGCGCGATGGACCGGGAAGGCCGGCCACGTAGCGACATCCTCGCGTTCACGCTGCCCGGTTTCGCCACTGGGGATCGCACGAAGGGCAACGCGATCGCCTTGGGCGAATCGCTCGGCGTCACGTTCGAAGAGATCGACATTCGCGACACCGCTTCGCTGATGCTCGGCGAGATGGGCCATCCGTTCTCCAGCGGCGAGAAGGTCTACGACGTCACGTTCGAGAACGTCCAAGCTGGCCTGCGCACCGACTACCTGTTCAGGCTGGCCAACCAGCGCGGCGGCATCGTTCTTGGCACCGGCGATCTGTCCGAACTCGCACTGGGCTGGTCGACGTATGGCGTCGGCGACCAGATGTCGCACTACAACGTCAACGGCGGAGTACCCAAGACCCTGATTCAGCACCTGATCCGCTGGGTGATCGCGTCGGGCCAGTTCGACACGGCGGTCAACGACGTCCTCGCGTCGGTTCTGGACACCGAGATCACCCCCGAACTCGTTCCGACGGGTGAGGACGAGGAGATTCAGAGCAGCGAGGCCAAGGTGGGCCCCTATGTGTTGCAGGACTTCTCGCTGTATCAGGTGCTGCGCTACGGGTTCAGGCCATCCAAGGTGGCGTTTCTGGCGTGGCACGCGTGGAGCGACGCCGAACGCGGTGACTGGCCAGCTGGGTTCCCGCCGGAAAAGCGCCCGGCCTACTCGCTCGCGGAGATCCGGCGTTGGCTCACCGTGTTCGTGCAGCGGTTCTATTCCTTCAGTCAGTTCAAGCGCTCGGCGCTGCCGAATGGACCCAAGGTCTCCGCGGGTGGGGCGCTATCGCCACGCGGTGACTGGCGCGCCCCTTCTGACATGTCGGCGCGAATCTGGCTCGACGAGATAGAGCGCGAGATCCCAGAGCGGTGATTCCTCGGTGCCTTGGGCATCTGGCTCAGTCGTCGTCCAACACGGAGTCGATGACGAAACCGAGCGCGCCACCCAATAGGCCGCCGAGCGCGCCTCTACCTGAAGAGAATGTCTGACCGAGGAATTGAGATTGATGAGCACCTGGGCCCCAGGACATTTGGGTTGCGCCAGAATGCGACGTCACCCAGCCGGTGTGCTCGGGACGCTCGTAGACCGACTTCATGGCGACTCGGCCAGGGCCGTGCAAGGCTAGCCACGTCGTCTTCGCCTGCCACCTCGCCGAGCTGTACCAGTAAGCGCCGCCAGGGTATTCGAAATGCAGGTGCATGTTGACGCTCTGGTCCTTCCAGACCAAGGCGCTGGGCTGAATGAGGATCTGCTCGCCTGCTGCCAAGTCGCGGATGAACGTGTTGCCGGGCGCGTGCAGGAGCAGCAGACCGTTGCCGCCTACGGCGGCGAAGCGATCCATCGTCTGACCGACCGGGTAGTGCCATTCCCTTTCGTCGCCGCTGCCGGTGACGAACCACACGGTGGCGTTCTGCCAGTCGTATTGCACGTTGCCGGTCGCGCATAGGAACGAGTGCTCGACGACGTCGATGACGCGACCAGGTGCGAGGGGGATCGCCAAGGTTTCGCCAGGCTCGCTGGCGCTGAATGCGATGTTGCCAGGGCCCTTGGCGTACATCATCACCAGCGGCAGGCCTGCGCGCAGCCGCTTCCAACCGCCCTTCATCGGCATGTTCGCCATGGTGACGTTCAGGTCGTTGTGCAGCAGCGCGTGATGGGAGAACCACACCCAGTCGTCGTCGTGAAGCGACATCTCGGCCACGGGCACGTACGTGCCGGTGATCTGACAGGTCGAGTGGCCGAACCGAATGCGGGCCATGTCGCGAATCGCGGGCTGCTCGATCCAACCGGAGTCGGTGACGCGAAGCTTGACGTCGATCGGGGCCCCGCAGAACTGACAGGTGCGGCCAGCGCCCTCGCTGGACATGCGGCAGAACGGGCACGTGTATGCGGCTGGGGGTGCGGGTTGTGACATGGCAGCTCTAATCCGAACCGTGGTGGACGTACATCGATTGGATTCCGACTCGACCAGGACCGGTCATCTCGGCGAGGTACATGCTGCGTCCCAGGAGCCCGGTCTTCACGGGCAGCTTGACCGACTCCATGGTCACCGACGAGTCCTTGTACAGCCAACCGCCCGGTTCGATCTGGATCTTCTCGCCAGGCTGCAGCGTCTTCTGGAACACGTTGCCGTAGCCGTGCAAGAGGAGGAGTCCGGGCCACTGCTGGGTGATGAAGCGATCCATGTACATACCGCCACCGCCGTGCAGGACGTTGGCGAACCCAAGGCGGACGAAGGAGTACGTCAACGTGTGCGTGCCCGCGAGGAACGCGTGTTCGCGGACGTCGATCTCCATCGACGGGTGCAGGGGCAGCACGACGACCTCACCGGTTGCGTCGCGGGAAAGCGCTATGCGGCCCGGTCCGTGAGCGACGGTCACGATGTGGGGCATGCCGCCCAGCATGCGTTTGAAACCGCCGCCGGTGTTGAGCGCCGACACCGGGACGTTGGGCTCCTTCCACAGCATGACGTGATGTTCGAAGAACACCGCATCGCCTTGGGCGAGTGCGAGTTCGGCGACGGGCACGATCTCGCCCTCGATCTGGCAGGTGGAGTTGGAGAAGTGAAACTCCGTCATGTCGCGCAGACGAGGAGCCTCGGCCCAGCCCGAGTCGCTGACGAGGTTCCGCACGTCGATCGGTGCACCGCACGCATCGCAGGTGGTTCGACCGGTTTCGTTCTGGACTCCACACCACTGACACTGGATGCGCTCCATCAAGCTTGTTCCCGTCGCTTCGCTCGCCATGGCGGCAGCCCGTACTCGTCCCCGAGCAACATACGTCGGCGCGCAGAGTTTCACTCGTATTTGGTTTGCGGCCTGATCGAATACGCTGCGGTCAGCGCTGAAATATCGGCAATGGGAGACCCTCTCGGCAATCTGCCAATCACCTGGTAGTTAGCTGTTGATCTGTTGTGAGTCGCTCTGAATCACCTCATAGAGCCAACGAGGGTGCCACGGGCGAGCACATGGCCTGCCGCCGTGCGCACGGGGCTACGGCTACAGGCGACCGTCGATCCGCAGATCCGGGTGTACCCAGCTCGGTGAGCGCCGTTCCTTGAAGGCCATGAAGCCTTCGATCGACTCGGGCGCGCCGAGGCTGGCCTGCATGCCGATCCGGTCGTAGAGGCCGAGATAGTTGTCGATGCTGGACTTGACGACCGTCCTAGCCCCCGGCGCGGTGCGGCAACACTGGGCGAGAACCCCGCGGGCCGCGTCGTGCAGTTCGTCGTGCGGCACGACGCGGGCCACCAAGCCCCAGTCCCTCGCCTCGTCCGCGGACAGCGTTCGACCGGTGAACATGAGGTCGCGGGCGCGCACCGGCCCGACCATCCTGGTCAGCATGTGGCTGTAGTAGGTGTCGGCGATGCCGCGGTACAGCTCGGGAACGCGGAACGTGGCCCGGTCGCTGACCACGGCCATGTCGCTGCACATCGCGATCTGCAGACCGCCGCCCTGACACAACCCGTTCACCGCCGATACCACCGGCTTGCTCGACTGGCGCAGGGTCTCGAAAGGCGTCACGTCCATGCCGAGTGCAGAGCCATAGGTGAGCCAGTTGTCGTCGCCGCCACCGCCCATGTCACCGCCGGGGGCAAAGACGTCGCCGGTTCCGGTGATCAGAAGCCCCGCGAAGTCGGGGTCGGCGTCGACGTGTCTGACGGCGTAGCGAATGCCGAAGTACATGGCCGAGGTCATCGCGTTGCGCGCCTCGGGGCGATCGAGCGTGCACACGCCCAACGCGCCCTCGCGGGTGAACTTCAAGTACGGGGTGCCGAGCCAGTCGCCTTCCGGTGGGCGGGGCAGGTTCTCTGTGATGGTCACGTGGCTCCTAATCCGTCGCGTTGAGTACGTCGTCGATCGCTTCTGCAGAGGGCGCGCAGTCGCCCGCGCCGGGAACGAGTGTCGCAAGGGCGCCCGCCGCACACGCCCGGCGAAGCGCCAGCTCGGGCCCTGAGAGCCATTCGGCGGCGAGTACGCCGGCGAAGACGTCGCCGGCCCCCGTCGTATCCACCGCTTCGACGGCAGGCGACGGTATTTCGACCCGACCGCCCGGTCCGTCGTACACCACGCCGCGAGCACCGAGAGTGGTCACCAGATGCGTTACAGGCCAATCCCATTCGCGTGCCTCGGCCTCGTTCACGACGACGACGTCGACCGATTCGGCGAGCGCGGCGAGCCCGTCGCGATCAGCGCCTGCAGGCGACGCGTTGAGCATCACGACGGCGCCGCCGTCGCGGCCGGTTCGCGCAGCGGCCACCGCAGTCTCGATGGGAATCTCCAACTGGAGCAGCACCATCTCGGCGTCGGCGACCACGGCGCGAACCTGTGGGGACGTCATGGACAGGTGGGCGTTGGCGCCGGGCGCAACGACGATGCAGTTCTCGCCTGCGTCGTCGACCAGGATCACCGCGGCTCCGCTCGGCCCGGGGATGGTGACCGCGCCGTCGATGCCGACGCCGTTGTCGAGCAGGTGGGTGCGCAAGCGGTGCGCTGCGGCGTCCTCGCCGAGGGCGGCGACCAACTGCACCGATCCGCCCGCACGCGCCGCGGCGATGGCCTGATTGCCGCCCTTTCCGCCAGGGGACGTCGACGACGACGACGCCAGCACGGTCTCGCCGGGCCTTGGCAGGGACCTCACCGTGAACGACTGATCGAGGTTGACGCTGCCCACCACGCACACCCGAGCCACGCGACTTACAGTAGACCCGACAGGGCCGAACCCGGCTTACCTCGATAAGCTGCTCTGATGAGCATCGAGGCCTCGCCGAACACTGGCACCGAGGCTCCTCCGACCACTGATCTGCGCGAGCAGGTGCACGACGCCGCCCGAAGGGCGCGCGTCGCCTCCCGCACCGTTGGCACCCTGAACACGGTTACCAAGAACCGGGCGCTACACGCGGCTGCCGATTCCGTTCTCGCCCACGTGGACCAGATCCTCGCGGCCAATGCCGAGGACCTCGACGCGGCCCGTGCTTCAGGCACTCCCGAGGCGATGCTCGATCGACTCGCTCTCAGTCCGCAGCGCGTCGACGGCATCGCGGCCGGGCTTCGCCAGGTCGCCAGCCTTCCCGATCCGGTCGGCGAGGTGCTGCGAGGCAGCACGCTGCCCAATGGTCTGCAGATCCGTCAGCAGCGGGTGCCGCTCGGCGTCGTCGGCATGGTCTACGAAGGCAGGCCCAACGTCACCGTCGACGCCTTCGGGCTGACGCTCAAGTCCGGCAATGCGGTGCTCCTGCGGGGAAGTTCGTCGGCCGCCCGTTCCAACGAGGCACTCGTCGCTGCGCTACGCAGCGCGCTGGTCGCCGAGGATCTCCCAGCCGATGCGGTGCAGTTGCTGCCGAGCGAAGACCGCGCCAGCGTCACCCATCTGATTCAGGCCCGCGGTCTTGTCGACGTCGTGATCCCTCGCGGGGGAGCAGGCCTGATCGACGCCGTCGTTCGCGATGCCACCGTTCCCACGATCGAAACGGGCGTCGGCAACTGTCACGTCTACGTGCACGCGGCCGCGGATCTCGATGTCGCCGAACGCATTCTGCTCAACTCGAAGACTCGTCGACCGAGCGTGTGCAACGCCGCGGAGTCGCTGCTGATCGACGCCGCCGTCGCCGATGAGGCGCTCCCGCGGCTCGTCGGTGCCTTGCAGGACGCGGGAGTGACCGTTCATCTCGACCCCACCGAGGACGAGCTCAGGGCCGAGTTCTTGTCGATGGACATCGCGCTTGCGGTGGTCGACGGCGTCGAGGCCGCGATCGCCCACGTCAACGAGTACGGCACGGGTCACACCGAGGCCATCGTTACGACGGATCTTGCAGCAGCCCAACGCTTTACCGAGGGAGTCGATGCAGCGGCCGTCATGGTCAACGCGTCCACGTCCTTCACCGACGGCGAACAGTTCGGTTTCGGTGCTGAAATCGGAATCTCCACCCAGAAACTGCACGCCCGCGGACCCATGGGTTTGCCCGAACTGACGTCCACCAAGTGGATCGTGTGGGGCTCGCCCCTAACTGGCCACGTCCGCTCCGCCTGAACTGACAAGAGAGACCTGCACGTGAGCGTCCCCGCCCTCCCCACACCGCTCTTCACCGACATCGACGACGTCGCCAAGCGGCTCGCCGAGACCGGCTACCTGCCCGATACCGCAACGGCCACAGCGGTTTTCCTCGCCGACCGGCTCGGTAAACCTCTACTTGTCGAGGGGCCCGCGGGCGTCGGCAAGACCGAGCTGGCCAGGGCCGTCGCGGAGTGCACCGGTTCCGGCCTGGTCCGGCTGCAGTGCTACGAGGGCGTCGACGAGGCCCGCGCGCTGTATGAGTGGAACCACGCCAAGCAGATCCTGCGCATCCAAGCCGGCAGTGTCCAATCTGCCGGTTCCGCCGGCGGCGGCGATTGGGACCAGACGAAGATGGACGTCTTCAGCGAGGAATTCCTGCTGACGCGACCGCTTCTGACGGCCATCCGGCGCACCGAACCCACCGTGTTGCTCATCGACGAGACCGACAAGGCCGACATCGAGATCGAGGGTCTGCTGCTCGAGGTGCTGTCCGACTTCGCCGTGACGGTGCCAGAACTCGGCACGATCGTCGCCGAGCGCAAGCCGTTCGTGTTGCTGACCTCGAATGCCACCCGCGAGCTGTCCGAGGCGCTGAAACGACGGTGCTTGTTCTTGCACATCGACTTTCCCGATCCCGACCTCGAACGTCGGATTCTGCTGTCGCGCGTGCCGGAACTGCCCCACAAGATCGCCGAAGAACTCGTCAGGATCATCGGCGTGCTTCGTGGCATGCAGCTCAAGAAGGTACCTTCGGTGGCCGAGACCATCGACTGGGGTCGCACGGTGCTGGCACTTGGCATGGACACCATCGACGACGCGATGATCGCCGCCACTCTTGGCGTCGTGCTCAAACATCAGTCCGACCAGCAGCGCGCATCGGGCGAGCTTCGCTTGAATTAAGGGAGTTCACCATGGTCGCCAGACGCACCCGCCCTCCGCAACCGCTTGCCCCGCATGGGATTCCAGGGCACCTTGTGGAGTTCGTCGAGGCGCTGCGCGGGGTGGGCATCGCGGTCGGCCCGTCGGAGACCGTCGACGCAGGCCGTGTGATGTCAGTACTCGGCCTCGGCGACCGGGATGCGTTGCGCGAGGGCTTGGCGTGTGCGGTCCTTCGTCGCGCCGACCACCGCGAAACCTACGACGCGATGTTCGACCTGTGGTTTCCGGCCGCCCTCGGCGCGCGAACCGTGCTAGAGGACGACCCTGACGCGGAGCCCGACGGCCCGCCGCCTCAGGACATCGAGGCGATGCGCGACGCGCTCATCCAGATGCTTTCGGACAACCCCGAATTGGGGAACATCGACGACCGCCTTGCGGCGATGATTGCGCAGATCGTCGAATCGTTCGGCCGCTACAACTCTAGCCGCGGCCCGTCCTACTCGTCCTATCAGGCGCTCAAGGCAATGGCGCTCGACGAACTCGAGGGCAGGCTGTTGGCCGGGCTGCTCGCGATGTATGGCGACGACCCCACACCCACGCAAGAAGAGATCGCGAAAGCCCTTGCTGCGAAGCGGATATCGCAGCTTCGCCGGATGGTGGAGGGGGAGACCAAGCGCCGCACGGCCGAGCAACTTGGCCGCGAACACGTGCAGATGTACGGCATCCCACAGCTTGCGGAGAACGTCGAGTTCCTTCGCGCCTCTGGCGAGCAGTTGCGTCAGATGCGTCGAGTGGTGGCGCCGCTCGCCCGCACACTGGCGACCCGGTTGGCCGCGCGGCGGCGCAGAGCCCGGCGCGGCGAGATCGATCTGCGCAAGACGTTGCGGAAGTCGATGTCGACCGGCGGCGTGCCCATCGACGTCGTGCTGAAGAAGCCCCATCCCGCCCGTCCAGAGCTAGTGGTGCTGTGCGACGTGTCGGGTTCGGTCGCAGGGTTCAGCCACTTCACGCTGATGCTCGTCAGCGCGCTGCGCCAGCAGTTCTCGAGGGTGCGGGTGTTCGCCTTCATCGACACCACCGACGAGGTGACCGAGCTGTTCGGGCCGGACGCAGATCTGGCCGTCGCGGTGCAGCGCATTACCAGGGAGGCGGGCGTCTACACCCGCGATGGCCACTCTGACTACGGCCATGCCTTCGTATCGTTCATGGACAACTGGCCGAACGTGTTGTCGCCGCGCAGCTCGCTGCTCGTTCTCGGCGACGCCCGCAACAACTACCGCAATCCCGAGGTCGACCTGCTCAGCCACATGGTGACCGCCAGCAGGCATGCGCACTGGTTGAATCCAGAGCCCAAGCACCTCTGGGGCAGCGGCGACTCGGCAGTGCCGCGCTACGAGAACGTCATCACCATGCACGAGTGCCGCTCGGCCAAGCAGCTCGCCGCGGTGATCGACCAGCTGCTTCCGGTCTAACCACGGCACCGCACCGCCGAACGTGGACTACCCCCACGCGACTCGGCGATTGGGTGCGGCGGTAATCCACGTTCGGCTCGGAGGGGATCTGGCCGCGACGTAGGGTTGAGCTGTGGAGCTGCTGCTCGGAATCGACATGGGGACGGGGAGCACGAAGGGCGTCCTCGTCGACGCGTCGGGATCGGTCATCGCGTCGAAGTCCGTCGCGCACTCGGTGGACCTTCCCAGGCCGGGCTGGGTCGAGGTCGACGCCGAGGCGATGTGGTGGCAAGAGGTCCGTCAGATCAGCTCTGCGTTGATGGCGGAAGTTCCCGCAGGCTCGGCGGTGGCGGGAATGTGCGTGAGCGGCGTTGGGCCGTGCCTGGTCTTGTGCGACGACGACCTCGCCCCGCTGCGGCCGGCCATCCTGTACGGAGTCGACACGCGCGCGACCGCCGAAATCGCTGCTCTGACAGAGGAATTCGGCGAAGCAAACATCCTGGAGCGGGCGGGCACCCTGCTGTCCAGCCAGGCCGTTGGTCCCAAGATCGAATGGGTCCGACGACACGAACCGGAGGTCTTCGAGCGAGCGACGGGCTGGTACGGGTCGAACTCGTACATCGCAGCGAAGCTAACGGGCGAGTACGTGCTCGACCATCACACGGCCAGCCAGTGCGACCCGTTGTATGCGACGCGCGACTTCCAGTGGAACCGCCCGTGGGCGGAACGGGTGTGTGGACACCTACCGCTACCGCGTCTCGTATGGCCGGGGGAGGTCGTCGGCACGTTGACCGCCTCGGCCTCGGAAGCCACGGGTGTGCCTGCGGGGACGCCTCTGGTCGCGGGCACCGTGGACGCTTACTCGGAGGCATTCTCGGTTGGCGTCCGTAGTCCGGGTGACCAGATGCTGATGTACGGCTCGACGATGTTCTTGGTCCAGGTCATCGACGAGTACCACAGCGACGCGACGTTGTGGACGACGGCAGGCGTCGAGCCGAAGAGCCTTGCGCTAGCGGCCGGTACGTCGACGGCGGGCAGTTTGGTCAGCTGGCTGCAGGCCATCACCGGCGGACCGTCGTTCGACGATTTGACGACGGAGGCGCAAGCCGTGCCGCCGGGCAGCGAGGGCTTGCTGATGCTGCCGTATCTGGCGGGGGAACGCACCCCGGTCTTCGATCCGCAAGCCAGGGGGGTGGTGGCGGGTCTGACGTTGCGTCACGGTCGTGGGCACCTGTTTCGTGCAGCATACGAAGGGATCTCATTCGGCATTCGGCAGATCCTCGAGCGGTTCGACGACGCGCACACCGGGTTGCGCACCGTCGCAGTCGGCGGCGGATTGCGCAGTCCGATCTGGGCTCAGGCGCTCAGCGACATAACTGGACGCACTCAACTCGTGCCCGAACAGGCGATCGGCGCCAGTTACGGAGACGCACTGCTCGCCGCGATCGCGGTGGGTCTGGTACCGCCGAGCACTGACTGGACCAAGATCGCTCGCGAGATCACACCTCGCGCGGAGAATCGCGCGCTGTATGACGATCTGTACGGCACATGGCTCGACCTCTATCCGGCTACCAGGGAAACGGTGCATCGATTGGCGTAGACGGTTCCGCTCAGCCCATCGTGTAGCCGCCGTCGACTGGGATGTCGACGCCGTTGATCATGCTCGCCGCGTCGGACGCGAGCCACACCACGGCGTCGGACACTTCCTGCGGAACAGCGAAGCGGCCCAACGGAATCCGGGCGAGCATCGGCGCGGCCTTGGACTCCTTGCCCCAAACCCGCTGACCCATCTCGGTCAGCACCACTGTCGGGCAGACGGAGTTGGCGCGAATTCCGTACGGCCCCAGTTCGCGAGCCAGGACCTTGGTGGCCATCACGATTCCCGCCTTGGACGCGCAGTAGGCGTAGTGCTCGGGCAGCGGTGCGAGCGCCGCGGCCGATGCCACCGTGATGATCGATCCGCCCGTCCCTGCCGCGACCATGGCAGCGCCCACTCTCGCAGCGAGGAGGGCAGGCGCCCGCAGGTTCACGGCGATCGTCTCGTCGAAGTGGGCAGGATCGGTGTCGACCAGAGGTTCGGTATGCGAGATTCCCGCGTTGTTCACCAGCACGTCCAACCCGTCGAACGCGTCTACGGCAACGCTTGCCAAGTCGCCGGGCCCATCGACCCTGGACAGATCGACCGGGGCGGTGCGCACGTCGACGCCGAACTCGTCGCGCAACGTCGACCGTGCGGCCGCCAGTTCCCCTTCGTCGCGGCCGCTGAGCACCAAGCGCGCCCCAGCGGCTGCGAACGCCCGCGCGATGTCGGCCCCGATGCCCTTGGTAGCTCCCGTGATTAGCGCCCGCTTTCCTTGTAGCCGCAGCACGCCTGCATAGCGGGGGTCGGCCATGGTGGTCACGTGTCACCGTCCAGTACGTCGTCCTGGTCTACGCGATCGACGATGGCCTGCGCCGTCACCGGATCGGTCACCAGTTGGTTGAAGTAGCCACCGCGAGCACCCGCGATGATCGAGTCGATCTTGCCCGCGCCGACGGCCACGCCGATGGTCACCGGAATATGGCGCAGCGCATCGAGTTCCACCGCGATGAGTCGCTCCCTGCCTTCGAACTCGACCTCGCCGCCATCGCGGTCGAAGAACCGGGAGCACACGTCGCCCACCGCCGAGCGAAGCGATCCGGTGTGGGTCGGCACGAAACGTGGGATGTCCGAGCGCATCAACGGCGGAGCGCCGATGCCCATCAGCGCACACCTAGCCTGCGGCCAAAGGTGAAGAACGCGTTGAATGCTGGGATCGTTCAGCAGCGACGGATACAACTCGGGGCCCGGAAGTGCCGGTGCGAACAGATAGTTCGCGCGGCCTCCGACCCGATTGGCCACCAACCGCGTGATCTCGTTCGTTTGGTACCACTCGTCGGGTTGGTCGTTGCCACCGACCGTGGGGGCGACGAGTACGCCCGGCAGCGGCACTAGGTCGTACTGGGCGAGTTCGTAGACAGTGCGTCCGGACGACACCAACAGGACGTCTCCTGGCAGCAGGCCCGCCGCGGTGAGGGCTCGTCCAACGGCAGGCGCCAGGGTGCCGCCCATGACGTCGACGATGTCCCTTCCCGGCCCCGGGTTCGGCAGAGGGTGGCTGAGGTAGACGGTATTGAGCGACAGCGCGCGGGTGAGTCGGTCGGCGAGGTCACCGGTACCGATCTCCGACGGTGGCACGACCTCGATCCGTACGATTCCGCGCCGCTTGGCTTCTGCGAGAAGACGACTCACGGTGGCACGGCTGGTTCCAAGTTGGGCGGCCACTTCGGCCTGGGTGGCGTCCTCGGTGTAGTACAGCTTCGCAGCGGCGTACAGCAGCGATGCCGAGAAATGCCCGGCCTCGGCGTCGGAGGCTGGACTCTCCACGCCGGTCGGGGGTGATGGCTGTGCGGACCGAGGCACCTGACGAGTATGCCTCGAGGACGGCCCTGAACGCCTGTTCTTGAGCATAATTGCAATGAACAATTGTTCTGGACATCTGTGCATCGGGTGGTTTAGTGTGATGGCAGCCACATTCCGCCATGCCGCGTGAAGTGCGCGAAAGCCCAGCTAGGTGCCACAGTCGCAAGGAGTCGCAGATGTCCGACCAAATCCCAGAAAAGATGCAGGCCGTCATCTGCCACGGGCCAAACGACTACCGACTGGAGGAGGTGGCGGTTCCGGAACGCCGGCCAGGCGAGGCGTTGATCCGCGTGGAGGCGGTCGGCATCTGCGCGAGCGACCTGAAGTGCTACCACGGAGCCGCGAAGTTCTGGGGTGACGAGAACCGCCCCGCGTGGGCGGAGACCATGGTGATCCCCGGGCACGAATTCGCTGGCATCGTGGTCGAACTCGACGACGAGGCGGCCAATCGCTGGAACATCGCCGTCGGCGATCGCGTGGTCTCCGAGCAGATCGTGCCCTGCTGGGAGTGCCGCTTCTGCAAGCGCGGGCAATACCACATGTGCCAGCCGCACGACCTCTACGGCTTCAAGCGCCGCACGCCAGGGGCCATGGCCAGCTACATGATCTATCCCGCAGAAGCGCTGGTGCACAAGGTATCCAAGGACATCGCTCCGCAGCACGCCGCATTCGCCGAGCCGTTGTCGTGTTCACTGCACGCCGTCGAACGAGCCCAGATCCTCTTCGAGGACACCGTCGTGGTCGCGGGATGTGGGCCCATCGGCCTCGGCATGATCGCCGGCGCGAGGGCGAAGAATCCGATGCACGTCATCGCCCTGGACATGGCACCGGAGAAGCTCGAGCTGGCCAAGAAATGCGGCGCAGACATCGTCATCAACATCGCCGAACAGGACGCCGAGGCGATCATCAAGGACCTCACCGGTGGCTACGGCGCCGACGTCTATTTGGAGGGCACCGGGCACCCCTCGGCAGTTCCCCAGGGACTCAACTCATTACGCAAACTCGGCCGTTACGTCGAATACGGCGTGTTCGGAAGCGACGTGACGGTGGACTGGAGCATCATCAGCGACGACAAGGAACTCGACGTCCTCGGCGCTCATCTCGGCCCGTACTGCTGGCCCGCTGCAATCAAGATGATCGAGTCCGGCGTACTGCCAATGGACGAGATCTGCACCCACCAGCTACCGCTGACCGAGTTTCAGAAGGGGCTCGACCTCGTCGGCAGCGGCAAGGAATCGGTCAAGGTCTCCCTGATTCCGGCGTAGTCCGAACCCTGCCCACGAAGGACACACACTGATGAGTCGTGATCACAACCGAGGCGCATTCCAGGCGGGCCAGCGAGCACCGCAGCTGTCGCGCCGAAACATGTTGGCCGCCATGGGACTTGCGGGTGCTGCAGCGGTGAGTCTGCCCGTGCTGAGTGCATGTGGTGTCGGCGGAGGAACGCATCTGCCCAACGGAGCGGGAGAGGTGTCCGGCGGATTCGACTGGAAGAAGGCTTCTGGTGCCACCATCAACATCCTGCAGACACCGCACCCCTACCAGTTGTCGTATCAGCCGCTCCTGAAGGAGTTCACCGAACTGACGGGCATCAACGTCAACGTCGACCTGGTGCCGGAAGCCGACTACTTCACCAAGCTCAACACCGAATTGGCAGGCGGGTCGGGCAAACACGATGCGTTCATGCTCGGGGCGTACTTCATCTGGCAGTACGGTCCACCGGGTTGGATCGAGGACCTCGGCCCGTGGCTGCACAATACGGCGGCCACAGGACCCGACTACGACTTCGAGGACATCTTCGAGGGCCTACGCACGTCGACGCGGTGGGATTTCACACTGGGGAATCCGCTTGGTACGGGCGGTCAGTGGGCGATCCCGTGGGGTTTCGAAAACAACGTGGTGGCCTACAACAAGAGGATCTTCGACGAGAAGGGCATAAAGAAGCTGCCGGACAGGCTCGATGACTTCATCCAACTGGCCGTCGATCTGACTGACCGCTCGCAAAACCGGTACGGCATCTCGACACGTGGATCGAAGTCGTGGGCCACCATCCACCCCGGGTTCATGACGCAGTACACCCGTGAAGGGGCGGTCGACTACAAGTTCAACGGCTCCGAACTGATCGCAGAGATGGACAGCGACAAGGCGATTGCATTCACCAAGAAGTGGATCGAGATGCAGCACGAGGCTGGGCCGACGTCGTGGACGACCTACGACTATCCCAATGCCACGGGTGATCTCGGCGACGGCAAGGCGATGATGGTGTTCGACGCCGACAGCGCGACGTACCCGAAGAACAAGCCTGGGGCGAGCAAGGAAGCGGGCAACCTCGCGTGGTACCCGGGCCCCGCCGGACCCGACGGAAACTACAAGACCAACCTGTGGACGTGGAGTTGGGCCATGAGCGCCAACTCTCGCAACAAGCTACCCGCGTGGCTGTTCATCCAATGGGCCACCGGCAAGGAGTCGATGAACAAGGCCGTCGAGGGCGGTACGTATGCAGATCCAGTGCGCAAGTCGGTGTTCGACACCACCTTCAAGCGAGTCGCCGCCGACCAATTCGGCTACCTGGACACGTTCGAGACCGTGATCGGCGAGTCCAAGATTCAGTTCACGCCGCAGAAGAAGTTCTTCGACACCACGCAGAACTGGGCCGTCGCTCTGCAGGACATCTACGGCGGTGACGACGCCGCCACGCGCTTGCGCAGCCTGGCGAAGACCAATACCTCCAAGGTCAACCTCTAGGAGCTCTGGCACACATGGCAACTCAGACACCCAAGGCTCCGCCGGCCAAACTGCCGGACCACTCGACTCACGTCAGGGGGCGCGCACTTCCCGAGGTGCCGACCTGGCGCCGCAAGCTTCGCCCCTACCTCCTGTCGATCCCGGCCGTCGTCATCGTCATCGGGATCCTTTATCCCTTCGCAGTGGGCGCCTACTATGCCTTCCTCAACTACGCGGCGGTGAACCCCGATCCACACTTCGTGTGGTTCAAGAACTTCAAGTCGGTGCTCGGCGACCAGGTCTTCTGGCAGAGCGTCAAGGTCACGGCCATCTTCGCCATCGTGGCCACGGCAGTCGAGACGGCGCTCGGGGTGGGGCTCGCGCTATTGCTCAACCGTTCGAGCATCATCGGCAAGATCTTCGAGAAGGTTCTGATCCTGCCGCTGATGATCGCACCAGTGATCGCGGGCGTCATCTGGAAACTGATGTTCAATCCGCAGTTCGGCATCCTCAATCACGTACTGGGACTCGGCAATACGTTCGACTGGTTGTCAAGCTCGCATGCGCTGTGGTCGGTGATCCTGGTGGACCTGTGGATCTTCACCCCGTTCGTGGCGATCCTGGTTCTGGCGGGGATTCGGTCACTGCCGAAGGAACCGTTCGAGGCGTCCGAAGTCGATGGTGCCAGTTGGTTCTTCATGTTCCGCAAGCTGATGTTGCCAATGCTGTGGCCCTACATCCTGGTGGCCGTCATCTTCCGTTTCATGGACAACCTCAAGGTGTTCGATCACATCTACGTCCTGACTGCGGGCGGTCCCGGCGTCGCTACCAGGACGCTTCAGATCGGCGCCTTCGAAGACTCCATCATCAACCTCGACTACTCCCGAGGCAGCACCTACATGTTGCTGCTCTGGATCATCGTGTTCATCACGGCGCGCTATCTGGTGAGCGTGCTCGGCAAGGCGCAGCGTCGTGCTGCGGGAGCGGAGTCATAGAACCATGGCATTCACGTTGACCAGGAGCGAACTCCTCCCAGGGCGGAAGCGACTCAGCGCAGGATCCGTTGCCGCTGACGTCGGATTGATCTTCTGGTTCGTCTTCTCGCTGTTTCCCATCGTGTGGATGGTGCTCCTGGCGCTGAAGAACGCGCAGCAGCAGACCACGACGTACTTCCAGTTCAGCCCGACGTGGTCGAACTTCGCAACGGTGTTGTCCGACAAGGGTACCCAGATGACGAGCGTCGACTTCAAGACGTCGCTGCTGACCAGTTTGATCAACTGCGGCGGAGCGGTGATCGTGTCGCTGCTGATCGGCATTCCAGCCGCCTACGCGGCGGGTCGCTGGAAGTACAAGGGCAGCAACGACCTGATGTTCCAGATGCTGTCGTTCCGGTTCGCACCCGAGCTGATGGTGATCGTGCCGTTGTTCGTGATCTACAACCAGATTGGGCTCTTCGACACCAAGGTCGGAATGATCTGGGTGCTGCAGCTGGTCACCATGCCGCTCGTGGTGTGGATTCTACGGTCGTACTTCGAGGACCTGCCAGAAGACTTGGAGCAGGCCGCGTTGCTCGACGGGTACACGCGCAGAAGGGCGTTCGTGATGGTGGCATTGCCGATCGTGCGCCCAGGCATCGCCGCGGCGGCACTGCTCGCGTTCATCTTCGCCTGGAACAACTACGTGTTTCCGCTGATCCTCGCCGACAGCAATGCAGGCACCGTGACGGTCGCCATCACCAAATTCCTCGGCGGCGGTGGCCAGGCCTATTACAACCTGACGGCGGCCGCGGCGATCATCGCCGCCCTGCCACCCCTAATCCTGGCGCTGACAATTCAGCGTTATCTGGTGCGGGGCCTATCCTTTGGGGCGGTGAAGGCCTGATGGCTACGGTAGCGCTTGTCAACGTTCACAAGAGCTTCGGCAAGATCACGGCAGTCAACGATCTTTCGGTCGACATCGCCGACGGTGAGTTCTTCGTCATCCTGGGTCCGAGCGGGGCGGGCAAGACCACCACGCTGAAGTCGATCGCAGGCCTCGTCGACATCGACTCGGGGTCGGTGTACGTCGGCGGCGTCGACATGACGTTGGTGGAGCCCTACAACCGCAACGTGGCGATGGCGTTCGAGAGCTATGCGCTCTATCCGCAGAAGACGCTGAGCGAGAACCTCGCATCTCCGCTCAAGTCGGGCAGGACCGGCAAGTACACGGATGCCCAGCGTGCCGAACGCATCGACCAGGTGACGACGACGCTCGGAATCAACCACCTGCTAGAGCGCTTTCCCCGAGAACTGTCGAACGGACAGCGCCAGCGGGTCGCTCTCGGACGAGTGCTGGTCCGGCCCGCAGACGTCTACCTGCTTGACGAACCGCTGAGCCACCTCGACGCAAAGCTACGAGCAGCCATGCGAGCCGAACTCAAGCAGTTGAGCGCCATGTCCAACACCACGACGGTTTACGTCACACACGACTACCAGGAGGCCTTGGCGCTCGGCGATCGGATCGCGGTGCTGCGGGAGGGTTCACTCGTCCAGATCGGCAGGCCCGACGAGATCTGGCGCAACCCCGCCGACACGTTCGTTGCCAGGTCGCTTGGGCAGCCGGAGATCAACATCCTCGACGGTGTAGTCGACGACGACCGGATCAGGCTCGCGGATGGCTCGCTCGACGTGGCAATACCGAAGGACACACCCGTCGACAGGGGAGACCGCGTGCGGGTTGGTCTGCGGCCGTGTGACATTCACGTGACGAGCGGCGAAGGGTCGCTCCGCGGCCGCGTGCTGTTGGCCGAACGCCTCGGCCGCAACATCGAGCTGACCGTGGACGTCGGTGGCGCGCAATTGATCGTGCTGACGTCCGGAAGGCACGGCGTCGGCGAGGGGGACAACGTGACCATGACGATCGCCGACTCGGACGTACACGTTTTCGCTGCGGGCGACGGCGACACGCGAAGTCTGACGGCCGATCGCGACTCGACTCTGGAGGCGGCGAAGTGACGATTACGACCGAGAAGCCGGACACCGCCAAGGCCACCGCGCAGAGCCTGACGCTCATAGAGCTCGTCAAGACCTACGCCACGCGCGGGCGAGACAAGGTCACCGCGGTCAAGGGGATCAACCTCGACATCGAACCCGGTGAACTCGTCGCGCTGCTCGGACCGTCGGGCTGCGGCAAGACGACAACGCTGCGGATGATCGCAGGCCTGGAGACGGTCACCAGCGGCTCGATCAAGATCGGCGACCGCGAGATCTCGCACCTGCCTGCGGCCAAGCGCGGCATCGGCGTGGGATTCGAGAGCTATGCGCTGTATCCACCGATGTCGATCCGGGAGAACCTGCTCTACGGGCTCAAGGCGCGAAAGGTGAAGGGCGCCGACGCGATGGTCGCCTCGATATGCGACCGCCTCGAGATGAACGACCTTCTCGACCTTCGGCCCGCCGGCCTCTCCAGCGGACAGAAGCAGCGGGTCGCGCTCGCAAGGGCGTTGGTGCGGAACCCTCCAGTGCTCCTGCTCGACGAGCCGCTCAGCCATCTCGACGCGTCTGCGCGGCAGCGCGTGCGTCGCGAGCTGAAGGTGCTGCAGCGCGAGTTCGGCTATACCACGATCGTCGTCACCCACGACCAGGTCGAAGCGCTGTCGCTGGCCGACCGATTGGCCGTAATGGACGCAGGCATCGTGCAGCAGTTCGGTACTCCTGACGAGGTGTTCGACGATCCGGCGAACCTGTTCGTCGCGACGTTCGTCGGTGAGCCGCAAATCAACGTATTGCGCGGCACCGCAAAGGTGGTCGACGGGCGGGTGCGCGTCGAGATCGGCTCCGGGCAGGGCCATCTGGAGTCGACGGTCACCGACGTCGCCGACGGCACCAGGGTCACGGTCGGCGTCCGTCCCCAGGACTGTTCGCTGAGCGCAGGCGAAGGCGACGGAATCCACACCACCGTCGCCTATTTCGAGCATCTCCTGGAATTCGGCCTTACGACCAGCACTGTCGCCGGGATGGAGGAGGGTATCGTCGTTCAGACGCCGGCGCAGGAGAGTTACGAGCCCGAGCAGAAGGTCACCGTCACTGCTCCGCCGGAACGGGTCTACCTATTCGACGCGGAGAGCGGAGATCGCCTGCGATGACCAAGTTGTTCAACGATCCGGCTCAGTTCACCGAAGACATGCTCGTCGGCTTCCTTGACGCCAACGCGCGTTACGTCGTAGGCGTGCCAGGTGGCGTGGTGCGCGCCCACGAGACCCGACCGGGCAAGGTCGCGGTCGTCATCGGGGGCGGTTCGGGTCACTATCCCGCGTTTTGCGGAACCGTCGGCACTGGGTTCGCCGACGGGGCGGTCGTTGGCAACATATTCACCTCGCCATCGGCCGAGGAGGCGGCGTCCGTCGCGCGTGCCGCGCACGGTGACGCCGGCGTCCTCCTCACCACCGGGAACTACGCGGGCGACGTGATGAACTTCGGCCTTGCCGTGACGCAGTTGCGCAGCGAGGGGATCGAGGCCGAATACTTCGCCGTCACCGACGACGTCGCCAGCGCAGAACGCGGCGAGGAAACCAAACGCCGTGGCATCGCAGGCGATTTCACTGTTTTCAAGTGCGCGAGCGCCGCTGCCGAGGAGGGACTGGACCTCGCTGGCGTCGTGCGCGTCGCCGAAGCGGCCAACGCTGCCACCCGGACACTGGGCGTCGCCTTCGACGGTTGCACCATGCCCGGTGCCGACCACCCCCTGTTCACCGTGCCCGAGGGGCACATGGGACTAGGCCTGGGCATCCACGGCGAGCCAGGGGTCGCAGACCACCCGATGCCGTCCGCTAGAGATCTGGCCGCCACGCTGGTCGACGGTGTGCTCGAGGACAACCCCGACGCGGAGTCCAAGCGAATCGCGGTGATCCTCAACGGTCTTGGTCGGACGAAGTACGAAGAGCTCTTCGTCGTATGGGGATCCGTTGCGAAGCTCCTCGCCGAACGCGGCTATACCGTCGTCGAGCCCGAGGTCGGGGAACTGGTCACCAGCCTGGACATGGCCGGCTGCTCGTTGACCGTCATGTGGCTCGACGACGAACTCGAAAGATATTGGACCGCCCCGGCAGACACCCCGGCTTACCGCAAGGGGGTCACGTCGGCGGCGGACGAGGGCGAGGTGCGAAGCGACGCGGGAGCCGATGCGGCAGCGGCGACGCCCGCCCTTGTCGAGCTCTCCGACGACGACGGGCGCCGTGGTGGTCAGTTGGTGGCCCGTGCCCTTGCCGCGATGGCGGACATGCTCGCAGGCGAGGAGGACGAGCTCGGCCGGATCGACGCCGTCGCAGGCGACGGTGATCACGGCCGCGGAATGGTCAAGGGTTCCGGCGCAGCTCGCCATGCCGCAGACGTCGCCGTCGAGGACGGGGGCGGTCAGGGGTCGGTGCTCGCCGCCGCTGGCAAGGAATGGGCGGCGAAGGCGGGCGGTACGTCGGGCGTGCTCTGGGGTGCCTTGTTGTCGGCGCTTGGTGCGCGGCTCGGAGATACTGGCAAGCCGGACTCTGCGACCGTCGCGGCGGGCATGCGCGACGGCTACGACGCGCTGATCCGGCTCGGCGGCGCATCGCCGGGCGACAAGACGATGCTGGACGCCCTGTTGCCGTTCGTCGAGGAGTTGGAGCGTCGCGTCGAGGGTGGCGAACGGTGGCAGGACGCATGGCGGTCCGCGGCGGGCGTCGCTACCGAGGCGGCCCGCAAGACGGCGGACCTCCGTCCGAAGGTGGGCCGCGCGCGCCCGCTGGCCGAGCGAAGCATCGGCACCCCCGACGCAGGCGCCACGTCGTTGGCGATGTGCGCCGAGACCGTCGCGGAATGCTTCACGTTGACGTCAAAGGGAGACGCGTAATGGCGGGCAAGCTGCGGATCGTCGTTGGATCGGACGACGCGGGCTACGACTACAAGGAGGCGCTCAAGGGCGACCTTCGCGGCGACGACAGGGTCGCCGAGGTGTTCGACGTGGGAGTCGGCGCCGACGAGGACACGGCCTATCCCCACGTCGCCGTCGCAGCGGCACGCATGGTCGCCGAGGGCAAGGCCGACCGCGCGTTGCTGGTGTGCGGCACCGGTCTCGGAGTGGCCATCAGCGCCAACAAGGTGCCGGGCATTCGCGCGGTGACTGCACACGACCCGTTCTCCGTCGAGAGGTCCGTGCTGTCCAACGACGCCCAGGTGTTGTGCTTCGGACAGCGGGTGATCGGCCTGGAGCTGGCACGCAGGCTCGCCCGCGATTGGCTTGGCTACGAATTCGACCCCGCGAGCAAGTCGGCGGACAAGGTCGAGGCGATCAGAGGCTACGAATCCGTCCCCCAGTAGAACGAATTTGGCCAGGTCGGAGCATTCGGCAGCGCTCCCGTAAGCTCACTTTTCGTGACTCGACGCAGGCTGGGCGTGATGGGTGGGACGTTCGACCCCATCCACAACGGGCACTTGGTCGCCGCCAGCGAGGTGGCCGACCAGTTCCGCCTCGACGAAGTCGCGTTCGTCCCGACTGGCCAGCCCTGGCAGAAGCGGGACCGCAGCGTCACCGCGGCGGAGGATCGGTACTTGATGACCGTCATCGCCACGGCCGCCAATCCGCAGTTCTCCGTCAGCCGCGTCGACATCGACCGCGGTGGTCCTACCTATACGAAGGACACGCTGCGCGACCTGGCGGCGCTCAACCCCGACACCGATTTGTTCTTCATCACCGGAGCCGACGCGCTCGCGTCGATCCTGTCCTGGCAGAACTGGGAGGACCTCTTTTCCATGGCTCGTTTCGTCGGCGTCAGCCGGCCCGGATACGAACTCGACGGCGAACACATCGCCGCGGCCATGAAGGAATTGCCCCAGGATGCGCTGAGCCTGGTCGAGGTGCCCGCGCTGGCGATCTCGTCGAGCGACTGCAGGAGGCGCGCCGAGGCGGGCAGGCCGATTTGGTACCTGGTGCCCGACGGCGTCGTGCAATACGTGAACAAACGCGGGCTGTATCGGGCACACGCGCTGACGACGAGGGAGAGTGGCGAGTGACTGCGTCCGATGAGGCCGTCCAGATGTCGACGGTGGCGGCGCGTGCGGCCGCGGAGAAACTCGCAGACGACGTCGTCGTCATCGACGTGTCCGGGCAACTGGTCATCACCGACTGCTTCGTCATCGCGTCGGCGTCCAACGACCGTCAGGTCAACGCGATCGTCGACGAGGTCGAGGAGAAGATGCGCGAGTCAGGCTACAAGCCGGCCCGCCGCGAAGGCACGAGAGAAGGTCGCTGGGTGCTGCTCGACTACGTCGACATCGTGGTCCACATTCAGCACCAGGACGAACGCAACTTCTACGCGCTCGATCGGCTGTGGCGCGACTGCCCGCTAATCGCCGTCGATCTCGATGGTGCGCCGTGAGAGTCCGCCACCTGGTCCTGCTGCGGCACGGGCAGACCGAGTACAACGCGACCAGCCGGATGCAGGGGCAACTCGACACCGACCTGTCCGATCTTGGGCGTGACCAGGCCGTGGCGGCCGCGGAGGTGCTGGCCAAACGCCAACCGCTGCTGATCGTCTCGTCGGACTTGCGTCGAGCCCTCGACACGGCGACTTCCCTGGGTGAGCGGTCCGGCCTTCCCGTGGAAATCGACCAACGGTTGCGCGAAACCCATCTCGGCGACTGGCAGGGCCTGACGCACCTCGAGGTCGACGCCCTTGCTCCCGGAGCGCGACTGGCATGGCGGGACGACGCGCGCTGGGCGCCGCACGGCGGAGAGAGTCGCGTCGACGTCGCCGCTCGCAGCATGCCGCTGATCGCCGAACTCGTCGCGAATCAGACCGAGTGGGGGATGGACACGGAGGAACGCCCCGTCGTGCTGGTCGCCCACGGCGGGCTCATCGCGGCGCTCGCGGCCGCGTTGCTCGCGCTGCCCGTGGACAACTGGCCGATTCTCGGTGGCATGGGCAACGCCAGCTGGGTACAGATCTCTGGACATTCTGCGCCCGACGCGCCCGTCGAGGACATCCGCTGGCGACTCGACGTCTGGAACGCATCGGCACAGGTCGCCAACGATGTCCTCTGAGCGCAGGACACTGCTCCTGTTTTGCGACTCGCTGTCATACTACGGACCCACTGGTGGTTTGCCCTCCGACGATCCTCGAATCTGGCCGAACATCGTTGCCAGGCAACTGGACTGGGATGTCGAGGTGATCGGTCGAATCGGATGGACCTGCCGCGACGTGTGGTGGGCCGCGACCCAGGATCCGCGCGCGTGGGCCGCGCTGCCTCGCGCGGGTGCCGTCGTCTTCGCCACCTGCGGCATGGATTCGCTGCCATCGCCCTTGCCGACGGCAGTGCGTGAGCTGATCCGCTACGTCAGGCCGCCGTGGCTTCGCCGATGGGCGAGGGACGGATACGGATGGCTGCAACCGCGGCTGTCGCCGATCGCGCGGCCCGCACTGCCGCCTCATCTCACGGTGGAATACCTCGAACAGACCCGTGCCGCAATCGACTTCAACCGCCCGGGCATCCCGGTGGTTGCATCGATACCGTCGGTGCACATCGCGGAGACCTACGGCAACTCGCACCGCTGGCGCGAACCCACGGTTACCGCGATCACCGAGTGGGGTCGCGAGAAGGGCGTGCCGATCGTCGATCTCAAGGCCGCCGTCGCCGACGAGGTGATGAGCGGACGTGGAAACCCCGACGGCATCCATTGGAACTTCGAGGCACACGCGGCCGTCGCCGAGTTGATGCTTAAGGGGTTGGCCGAAGCGGGAGTCGCCGTACCCGAAGCTAGCAGCGACTAGCCATGGCGGTCGTGGTGGTGACCGACTCCTCGGCGCGCTTGGATCCAGAGGAATTGCAGAAGTGGGGGATTCGAGAGGTCCCCTTGCACGTCATGCTCGATGGCAAGGATCTGCGCGACGGCCTCGACCAGGTACCCTTCGACGTTCACGATCGGCAGCACGTCACCACCGCGGGCGCCTCGCCTGCCGATCTGACCGAGGCGTACCGCAAGGCACTGGCGGACAGCGGCGGCGATGGCGTTGTCGCCGTGCATCTTTCGGCTGCGCTGTCGAGCACGTTCAGCTCGGCGGTGGTAGCGGCGCGGGAGTTCGGCTCGTCGGTGCGGGTGGTGAATTCACGGTCGGCGGCCGGCTGCGTCGGCTTCGTCGCCGCTGCGGCGGCGCGTTCGGCCGCTGCCGGTGACGCCCTCGACGACGTCGAGGCCGCTGCCCGAGCGGCCGTCCCGTGCGGGCACGCGTTCATCGTCGTACACCGACTGGACAACTTGCGCCGCAGCGGTCGGATCGGCACCGCCGCGTCGTGGCTTGGCACGGCGCTGTCGCTGAAGCCGTTGTTGCGCTTGGACATCGATGGTCGACTGGTGCTCGAACAGCGAATCCGCACCATCTCCAAGGCGCACGCGGCGATGGTCGATGCGGTGGTGGAGATCGTGGGCGACCGCAGCGCCACCGTCGTCGTGCATCACGTCGACAACCACGACGATGCCGACGTCGTCGGTGCGCTGCTGACGTCGCGACTGCCACAGATCGAATCGCTGACGGTGCGCGACATGGGTCCGGTGCTGGCGGTGCACGTCGGCGGCGGCGCCGTCGGCGTCGCGGTTCACGTCGCCGAGGAAGCCTAGGTGGTCAGGTGGACGCATTGGCATTGGCGCGAGCGGAACGCGAGGAGTTCGCCGACTTCCTCGAATGCCTAAGCCCGCGGCAGTGGGTCACTCCATCGCTGTGCGCAGGATGGTCGGTGCGTGACGTCGCGGCGCACTGCGTCAGCTTCGAGGGGTTGTCGCCGCGGGCGCTCGCGATGAGGTTTCTCGCACGAGAATCGCTCGAAAGGCGTTGAGACGACGAGCATTCGTCGGTGAGAAATGCCAGGCGAACACCGTGCTGACCGCGTTGAGGATTCAGGACACTAGCCGCGGAATCGACCGGTCACCGGCGGAAGATCCTTCAGGGTCACGATCCCCGGCGCGGCCGCGACCACCGCGGGCACGGCATTGGTCACGGGCATCGCCGTGTAGATCATGCCGAGCCCCATGAAGCCGGGCTCGGTCCAGCCCTTGGGGGGCAGGCAGTGCAGCACGGTCCGCATGTTGGGGGTGCCGAACACCTGGATGACGTGTCCGTGTTCGAGAGGTTTGGGCGGGGTCACGTGATTGCCCATCGTCCAGTTGAATCCAACACTGACGACGTTCTTCTCGCCGACCCAGCCGCGGTGGTAACCGTAGACCCCTCCGACGGTGCCCTTGGGGATCTGCATGAAGCCGAGGTCGCTGTCACCGGTGGCGGTCGTGAACTCGACGTCGAACGTCAGCCGGTCGAGCGTGGCGCCGATCGCGTCGGCCATCATGGCGGCGGACTCGGCGAACACCTCGCTCTCGCGGCGCACGCTCTCGGCAAGGCCAGGAGTTTCGGGGTCCTTCGAGAAGCCCATCGCCGCCTGCGTGCCAGCTGACTCATAGGTGGAACAGTCCACGGACTCGGTGATCCGGATCTCGTCGACGTCTTCGCATGCCCCAGAGAGCACCATGCCGACCATGTTGGTCATCCCGGGGTGAGCGCCACTGCCGAATATCGTCGAATTCCCTGTCCGACAAGCCTTCTCGATTCGATCGCGATCCTCTGGGGTTTGCTTGCCTCCCGTGATCCACGCGGCGCTGGAGCAGACGTTGACGCCTGCCTCCAACAGCCGGACCAGCTCGTCGACTTCCGGCCAGAGCGGGTTGTAACAGCAAGCGTCGGGCTTCAGCGCGATGAGAGCATCGATGTCGTTGGTGGCCTTCACGCCCGTGGGCTGCGCGAGGCCCGCCAACTCGGCGGCGTCGACCCCGACCTTGTCGGCGCCGTGCGCATACACCCCGACGAGCTCCATGTCGTCGCGCCCGATGATCGCGTGCAACGAGCGTCGTCCGATGTTGCCGGTCGTCCACTGGATCACCCGCAGCGGTGCTGACGGTGTAGCCATCTCGTAGCTCCTCGTAGAGACTGATCGTTCGGCAGGTTCGGTCGTATGTATACGCGAGTACGCGCTCGACGGGCCGGGGGGCCGTCGCGCTGGCATGATCGCCGGATGGAGCACGCCCTGCCCGCCACTCCGTCCACGGTGCACTGGGGCTACTTCGATCCTCGGTTGGAGCCCGTGCTCACCGTCGCTTCGGGGGACCTGGTGGCCATCGAGACCCTGACCCATCATGCGGGCGACGCGCCCGACTTGCTGATGGACGCGCGGATCTCTGAGGTCTTCGATTCCGTGACCGACCGTGGGCCGGGACCGCACCTGCTAACCGGTCCCATCGCCGTCGACGGCGCCCGACCAGGCGACGTGCTGCAGGTCGACATCCTGGCGGCCACCCCGCGGTTGCCGTACGGATCGAACCTGGCCGCGCACTGGGGACACCTCTACGCCGAGTTGCAGGGAGAGCGGGTCACGATCTACGAGCTCGACGCGGACGCGCTGCTGGCTCGGGCCCTGTTCGGGTACGAGTGGACCGTGACGCCGCTCGCCGATCAGCCCGGCACGATCGTTGCGCCGGACCTCGCGTCGCGCGAGCCCGCGCTGCCAGGCGTCGTCGTCCCGCTTCGCCCCCACTTCGGCACCATGGGCGTGGCCCCCGCCGAACCGGAGCGGGTGTCGTCGGTGCCGCCGGGTGACCACGGTGGAAACGTGGACAACTGGCGCATCGGCGCCGGCGGGACGATGTACTACCCTGTCCAAGCGCCCGGCGCGCTGCTGTCGGTCGGTGACCCCCACGTCTCGCAGGGTGACGGCGAGATCAGCGGCACCGCGTTGGAATCATCTCTGAACGGGTTGCTGCGCTTGACCATTCGCCGTGACCTGCCGTTTCGAGTGCCGGTGCTCGAGACGTCGACCGAGCTGCTTGTCCACGGATTCGGCGACACTCTCGACGCGGCGATGAAGGCCGCGGCACTGCGCACGCTCGACGTGCTAGAGCGCAGTTTCGGTCTGACCCGCAAGGATGCCTACTCGTTCATGTCGGTGGCGGTCGACTTCACCGTCACGCAGGTCGTCGACCAACGCCAGGGCGTGCACGGCCGCATTGACAAGCGATGCTTCCCCCGCTGGCCCGGTGCCCGCGCGTGACCGGCATCCGCGCGTTCACATTCACTCCCGACGATGGCGTGCCACCTAGCGTGGCGCCGTTCGCCCATGCCACCGCGGCCGGACAGACGCTGTACGTGACGGGCCAGATGCCGACCGACCTGAATGGGTTGGTGCTCGGCGGTGACGTCGCCACCCAGACCGACCAGGTGCTGCGCAACCTGCTCCGCGTCACCGAACTCTGCGGCGGAGGACTGGCCGACGTCGTCTCGGTGCGCGCCTACCTGATCGACTGGGACGACTACGGCGCCTTCAACGACGCATATGCGGCGTGGTTCCCCGAACGGTTGCCGTCGCGTACCTGCGTTGGGACAACCGGTCTCGCGGTGGGCGCACTCGTCGAGATCGACTGGGTGTGCTGGCGAGAAAACGGGTGGGCGCGCGTGGGCTAGGCCCGTCGACGGCGCGATTCATCCACAGAGCGTCGTTCATCCACAGCTCGGCTCCGTTGGCCGCCTGCTGGTCTGATCACGTCTCGCGATGCGCATAGCTTCGCGGCATGCGAACCGAACTCCCAGCCGACCGGGTGCAGCGTCGCCTCGCCGGGTCGCACGCCGAACCCGACGATCCCGACGCCGAGGAGACCGAGGAGCCGGACACGTCACTGTCGCGGTGGCTGTCCGACGACGCGGCACCAAGCCCGTCGCGGTGGATCGCGGCCATTCGTGCGGACCCCGGCAGGGCAGGCGTCATCGGGCTGGGCGTGGTCGGTGCAGTCGCCGTGCTGGTCACGGTGTTCACCCTTCTCAACGACGAGCCGCCGCCGGTGACGTCGGCGAAACTTCCTCCGGTGCAGATGGTCTCGTCGGCGAGTCCGACGACCGGCGCACCAGCGCCCGAGACCGACGTGGTCGTGAGCGTCGTGGGTCTGGTGAAGCAACCCGGCCTGGTGACGCTCGCGCCGGGCAAGAGGATCTCCGACGCCCTCGATGCAGCAGGTGGGCCACTCGGCGGCGCGGATCTGGTCGGGCTGAACATGGCCAGGAAGGTTGCCGACGGCGAGCAGATCGTCGTCGGCATCGCCTCGCCGCCGGGAATGGCGCCGATCATGGCCAGCTCGATCAGCGCTTCGCCAGGCGAGCAGGCCAAGGCGCCAACGGTTAGCGAAACCGATTCTGCACCAACCGAATTGGTAAATCTTAACTCCGCGACGTTGGAGCAGCTCGAAACGTTGCCAGGGGTGGGGCCAGTCACCGCCGCGGCAATAGTCGCGTGGCGCGACGCCAACGGCGGATTCGAGAACACCGAACAGCTCGGCGAGGTCGACGGCATCGGCCCCGCAAGGCTGGCCAAGTTGCATGACTTGGTTCATGTGTGACGGCGCCCGCCGGCGAACAGAGTCGGCAGGATCTGCGACTCGTCCCTGCCGCGTTGACGAGTTGGGGCACGACGGCCGCAGGCATTCTGTGGGGACCAGCGGCGGCTGCCGGAGTCGTCGTCGGGACCGTAGGCGTCGCCGCGACCGCGGCATGGCACTACCGGCGTCGTTCCTCGAGGGGAGTTGCGGCGTGGCCGGCCGTCGTCGCGGTGGCGATCGTCGGCGCGGCATTTTGGATCGCGGTGGCGCTTCGCGTGCACGACCTCGAGCACCATCCGCTAACCGAGCGCTACGGCACGACGGCGGAGGTAGTGGTCGTGCCGGTCGAGACCCCGCGCGTCCTCGGCGGAGCGCGAATGATGTTCCGCGGCGAGATGACCACCCTCGACGGGCGCACGTTGTCGGGTCGCGTCGTCGTGTTCGCATCGGTCGTCGGGTACGGCGACCTGACCGCGGGCCGCCCCGCGGCCTTCCGTGCTCGCATAGCCCGGCCACTGCGGCGCGATCTCACCGTCGCGGTGCTGTCGGCCGTGGGACCGCCGAAACTCGGCGACGCGAGCGTGATTCAGCGTCGTGCGGCCAGCGTGCGCGAGGCATTCGCGACATCGGCGCGAGCGGTGCTGCCCGTCGACCAGGCCGCCATGGTGCCTGCCCTGGTGCTCGGTGACACGTCGGCCCTGTCTGGTCGCACGTCCGACGAGTTCCGCGTAGCCGGCCTGACGCACCTCATGGCGGTGTCGGGCGCCAACGTCACGATCGTCTGTGGCGCCGTCCTGCTGACGGCCTTCGTGGTCGGCCCTCGCGTCGCGGTCGCACTCGCCGGATTGGCGTTGACCGCATTCGTGATCGTCGTTCAGCCATCTGCGAGCGTGCTGCGCGCGGCGGTGATGGGCGCGATCACGTTGGTAGCCGTCGTGTCCCATCGCAGGCGGCAGGCGATTCCAGCATTGTCGGCGTGCGTGCTCACCCTGATGATCGCTGCACCAGAGCTCGCGGTGGACGTCGGATTCGCGCTGTCGGTCTCGGCCACCGCCGCGTTGGTCGTCGTTGCCCCTGTATGGTCGCGGCGCCTCGTCGACCGTGGATGGCCCAAACCGTTGGCCGATGCCGTCAGCGTCGCGGTGGCGGCCCAGCTCGTCACTGCGCCGCTGGTGGCTGGAGTGTCGGGGCGCTTCAGCGTGATCTCGGTTGTGGCGAATCTAGCTGTCGCGCCGGTGATTCCGCCCATCACGGTGATCGGGACAGGTGCTGCGGCTCTGTCTGCGATCTGGCCAGCGGGCGCTCGGCTGTTGATCCGCTTCACCGGGCCCGAGACATGGTGGCTGCTTCGGGTGGCGCACTGGGGTTCGGCCCTGCCTGGCGCAGCGGTGCCCGTGCCGTCTGGACTGGCGGGCGTGCTCGTCGTGGCCACTGCGACGCTGGGTTCGGTCGTGTTGTGGCGATGGCGGTGGGGGCGGCGCGGGCTCGGTGTGGCCGCGCTGTGCGTCCTCGCGTGGGCGGTGTCGGGCGGTCATGACACCATCGGAGCGTGAGCCAACTGCACCTCCTGCTCGGTGACGAAGAGCTGCTCGTCGAACGTGCCGTGTCGGAGGTGTTGCGCCTCGTCCGCGGACGGGCTGGCACGCACGACATACCGGTTGATCGGTTGCGCGCAGGCGAGGTCAGCACCAACGAACTGGCGGAGTTGCTGAGTCCGTCGCTATTCGCCGACGAGCGGGTGGTGGTGTTGGAAGCCGCAGGCGAGGCTGGCAAGGAGGCCGCCGAACTGGTCGCGAAGGTCGCGGCGGACTTACCCGACGGTACGACGCTCGTCGTGGCGCACTCGGGCGGCGGCCGCGCGAAGGCACTCGTCGATCAACTGAAGGATGCTGGCGCTGAGGTCCACTCGTGCGCGCGCATCGCCAAGGCCGGTGAACGCGCCGACTTCGTCCGAAGCGAATTCCGAAACCACGGAGCCAAGGTCAGCGCGGAGACCGTCGCGGCCGTCGTGGAGGCCATCGGTTCAGACGTGCGTGAGCTCGCCTCCGCCTGTTCGCAGTTGGTGGCCGATACCGGCGGGAAGGTCGACGTGGCGGCGGTGCGGCGCTACCACAGTGGCAATGCAGAGGTGACGGGCTTCGACATCGCCGACATGGCGGTCACCGGTGACGTCGCAGGGGCAGCCGAAGCGCTGCGATGGGCGATGCTGCGCGGCGTCGCGCACGTCCTGCTGGCAGATGCCCTGGCAGAAGCAGTCCACTCGATCGCGGTCATTCGTCCGTTGTCAGGTGACCACTACCGGTTGGCCGGACAGGTCGGCATGCCGCCATGGAAGGTGCAAAAGACGCAGAAGCAGGCTCGGCGCTGGTCGAATGAGCGCGTTGCCGAGGCCATGCGGGTGGTCGCGACGCTCAACGGCGACGTGAAGGGGGTAGCGGCCAACGCCGACTATGCCCTCGAAGCGGCTGTCCGGCGGGTTGCGGAACTCGCGTCGGAGTCCTAGGGGATCAGCCGCGAATCAGAGCTTGTTCAGCGCGTGCGCCAGAGCGGACTTCTTGTTGGCCGCCTGGTTCTTGTGGATGACACCCTTGCTGGCCGCCTTGTCGAGCTGACGGTTGGTCGACACCAGCAACTCGCTGGCCTTATCCTTCTCGCCGGCCTCGACGGCCTCACGGAACCCGCGGACAGCCGTGCGGAGAGCAGACCGCACCGACTGGTTGCGCAGTCGCGCACGCTCGTTGGTGAGGATGCGCTTCTGCTGCGACTTGATGTTGGCCACGCGTTAGTTCCTTCTAAATGTCGGCTTGGGATTACCAAAGGTCTTCACGATGCGCCCGGTGACAGGCAGCGAGGGTTCAGACTACCAGCGCGGCGGGTAAATGTTCAAAATGCCTTCCGCTGAATCACCAAAGATGAGGTCGCTAACCTGCCGAAATCCGGCGGTTGGTGCACCATGTCAGGGGTGAGCCTTCGAACCTTGCCCGTGGACGGCGCCGCGACGGCGCGAAAGTCCACCCAATCACCCAGACGACACGACGGCATCTTTGGCGGCTACAACAGCGTCGGCGCATATTCGAAGGCGTTCGACGAGATGTTCGATGCCCAGGGCAACGTGCGCGGACCCTACAAGGGCATCTTCGCCGAACTTGCTCCGTCGGACGCCTCCGAGCTGGCGGCGCGGTCCGAGGCGCTCGGACGCGCGTTCATCGATCAGGGCATCACGTTCTCCCTTTCGGGACAGGAGCGGCCGTTCCCGCTCGATCTCGTCCCGCGGGTGATCTCGGCTGCCGAGTGGTCGCGGCTGGAGCGTGGCATCAAACAGCGCGTCAAGGCCTTGGAACTGTTCCTCGACGACATCTACGGCGAGCAGGAGATCCTGCGCGACGGCGTCATTCCTCGCCGACTGATCACCTCCTGCGAGCACTTTCACCGCGAGGCGGCGGGAATCGTGCCGCCGAACGGGGTGCGGATTCACGTCGCGGGCATCGATCTGGTGCGCGACGGTCAGGGCACGTTCCGCGTGCTAGAGGACAACCTGCGTTCTCCGTCGGGCGTCTCGTACGTGATGGAGAATCGCCGCACGATGGCTCGGGTCTTCCCGAACCTGTTCGCCACCCACCGGGTTCGCGCGGTCGGCGACTACGCGTCGCATCTGCTGCGGGCACTGCGGAACGCCGCCGCCTCCAACGAGGCCGACCCGACCGTCGTCGTACTGACCCCTGGCGTCTACAACTCGGCGTACTTCGAGCACTCGCTACTGGCACGGCAGATGGGCGTCGAGCTCGTCGAGGGTCGCGATCTGTTCTGCCGCGACAACACGGTGTACATGCGCACCACGGAGGGCGAGCGCCAGGTTGACGTCATCTACCGACGCATCGACGACGAGTTCCTCGACCCCATGCACTTCAAGCCCGACTCGGTACTCGGCGTCGCGGGCATCCTCAACGCCGCGCGGGCGGGAAACGTGGTGATTTCCAGCGCGGTGGGCAACGGGGTCGGTGACGACAAGCTCGTTTACTGCTACGTGCCGACGATCGTCGAGTACTACCTCGGCGAGAAGCTGTCGTTGGCCAACGTGGACACCTTCCGATGCTGGCTCGACGACGAACGCGAAGAGGTCCTCGATCGCATCGACGAACTCGTCGTCAAACCCGTCGAAGGCTCTGGCGGTTATGGAATCGTCTTCGGCCCAAGCGCTTCCGAGAAGGAGTTGGCGGCGATCACCAAGAAGGTCCGCGCCGATCCGCGCGGCTGGATCGCCCAGCCCGTCGTCCAGTTGTCGACGGTGCCCACGCAAATCGACGACAATCTCGCGCCGCGTCACGTCGACCTGCGTCCGTTCGCGGTCAACGACGGCGACGACGTGTGGGTGCTCCCCGGTGGACTGACCCGCGTGGCGCTTCCAGAGGGCTCGCTAGTGGTCAACTCGAGCCAGGGCGGCGGCTCCAAGGACACCTGGGTGCTCGCCTCGCGCACGTCGGTGGCCGACCGCGAGTTGGCCGCCGCCGAAGTCGTTCGGGCGCTGCCGAAGTCGGCCAAGAATGGCAAGTCCGATAAGAATGGCGAGACTTCGGCTCAGCAGCAAAAGCAGTCGCAGCAGATGGGTCCACAAGAGAACCAACAGCAACAGCAACAGCAACAGCGGGTGGTGAGCTGATGCTGGCACGCAACGCGGAATCGTTGTACTGGATCGGCCGGTACGTCGAGAGGGCCGACGACACGGCGCGAATCCTGGACGTCACCGTGCACCAACTGCTAGAGGACTCCAGCGTCGATCCCGACCAGGCATCACGAACGCTGTTGAAGGTGCTCGGCATGGAGCCGCCGAAGACCGCGCTCGACCTATGGTCGCTGACCGACCTGGTCGCGTTCAGCCGAGGTACCGAAGGCGGGTGTTCGATCGTCGAGTCGATCTCGGCGGCACGCGAAAATGCCCGTGGCGCACGCGAAGTCACGTCGACTGAAATCTGGGAGTGCCTCAACACCACCTACAACGCGCTACCCGAGCGGGAACGAGCCGCCAAGCGCCTCGGTCCGCACGAATTTCTGTCCTACATCGAGGGGCGCGCTGCTCAGTTCGCCGGGCTCGCGGACTCCACGCTTTCCCGCGACGACGGCTACCGATTCATGGTGCTTGGCAGGGCGATCGAACGCGTCGACATGATCGTGCGGCTGTTGCTGTCCCGCGTCGGGGACAGTGCCTCGTCGCCTGCCTGGGTGACGGTGTTGCGTTCCGCGGGCGCCCACGACACCTACCTACGGACGTATCGCGGCGTACTGGACGCAAGCCGCGTCGTCGAATTCATGATGCTCGACCGGCTATTCCCGAGGTCCATCTACTACTCGCTGAAGTTGGCCGAGCACAGTCTCGACGAACTGCACCACCGCGCGCTCAACCGCGTCGGCGCGACCGCCGAGGCGCAGCGTCTTCTCGGACGGGCCCGCAGCGAGCTCGAGTTCCTACGCCCCGGCGTGCTGCTGGAATCACTGGAGCAGCGTCTTGCCGCGCTGCAGGCTACCTGCGCCGACGTTGGAGAAGCCCTGGCGCAGGAGTACTTCTACGCCGCGCCGTGGGTGGCATGGAGTGACGCGGGCAGAAACGGCTCGGTTGTCATCGAGGAAGGTGAGATCTGATGTGGCGCATGAGGGTCATCCACGCCACTGGATACGCCTACAAGTCGCCAGTCACCGCGTCGTTCAACGAGGCCCGACTCACGCCGAGATCGGACGGCAGGCAGAACGTCGTGCTGAACAGGGTCGAGACGGTGCCTGCAACCCGCTCGTATCGCTACGTCGACTATTGGGGAACGGCCGTAACGGCTTTCGACCTGCACGCCCCGCACACCGAGTTGGAGGTGACGGCGTCGTCGGTTGTCGAGACCGACAAGGGCGAAGTACCCAAGGAGAAGGTCGGCTGGGAGGCGCTGCAATCGGCAGAGGTCATCGACCGATTCGACGAGTACCTGACGCCGTCGCACTACACCCCGGACAGCAAGCGCATGGCACGCGTTGGTGAGCGGATCGCGAAGTACAACGAGCCCTACGAGGCCATCGTCGAGGCGGCCAAGTGGGTCAACACCGAACTCGACTACGTGCCGGGTACCACCGGTGTGCACTCCTCAGGCCTCGACGCGCTTCGCGAGGGCAAGGGCGTCTGCCAGGACTTTGCGCACCTGACGCTGATCCTGTTGCGCAGCATGGGAATTCCGGCCCGATACGTATCGGGTTACCTGCATCCGAATGACAAGGCCAAGGTCGGTGAAACGATCGACGGGCAGAGTCACGCGTGGATCCAGGCGTGGACGGGCGGCTGGTGGAACTACGACCCCACCAACGACAAGGAGATCAACGAGCAGTACATCAGCGTGGGCGTCGGCCGCGACTATCACGACGTGACACCGCTGAAGGGGATCTACTCGGGCGAGGGTTCGACCGACCTCGACGTAATCGTGGAGATCACCCGGCTAGCCTGAGGGCATGGCTGGCTTCACGCCGACTCCCGGGTGCACCTCGACGCGGTGAAGGTCGTCGCCCAGCTCGATCTGGCGGCTGAACTCCGTCGCTGCGAGGGCGCGCCATTCGTCCTCCTGCCCCGGCGCGATGGGAGGCACGTAGTGGGTCAGGATCAGCGTGCCGACGCCTGCTCGGGCTGCGGTGGCCGCCGCCTCCTCGACCGACGAGTGGTAGTCGAGGATGTCCCTGACCCGCTGCTGTGGGCTCAGCGCCACGATGTCCTTGCGAATCACGGTGTGCACCAGCGCTCCCGCCCCAGCCGCGAGCGCGTCGAGACTCGCGCACGGTACGCCGTCCCCCGCGAGAACCACTGAGGCGCCTGAGTATTCGACGCGGAACGCGATCGTCGGTTCCACCGGCCGATGGTCGGTCGGCGCAACGCGAACCGCCACGCCTGACTGATCCCAGACCGGACCGTCGGTGTGCTCGTGGACGCGTACTTCCGGTGGAGCGTTGAGGTCTGCGTGATGGGCGATGCGATAGCCGATGTCGGAGCCGAACGCGACGAGGGTTGCGTCGACGACGGTCTTGGTACCCGGAGGGCCGATGATCACCAGTGGCTTCGGTGCGCCGAAGTTGGTGATCCAACCGCTGATGATCACGTCACCGAGATCGGCGATGTGATCGCTGTGCAGATGCGTGAGGAGAAGTGCGGTCAACCCGCTGGGACCTACGCCCACCGCCGCCAGACGCTGAAGGACGCCGCGCCCGCAGTCGACCAGGAATGTCGCGTCGCCTGCCCTCACCAGCGTGGCCGGTCCCGCGCGGTTGGGGTCTGGAGCTGGACTACCGGTGCCAAGCAGGGTGACTTCGATCATCGCCCCAGATATACCCGCATCGGGGCGGATTGCCGTGGTATTCGCCGTTTTTCAGGCGTCTAGGGTCATTCGCGTCCCGCCGAAACCCACGTCAGGTCCGTCGTGCGCTGGCCAGCGACGTCGGCAGCAGCGCCGTCGAGTGTCGCGAGTTGGTCTTCGGTCAGCGTGACCGACAGCGAGCCGAGATTCTCCTCGACCCGCGAAGCCCGCCGGGTGCCGGGAATCGGTACCGACGCGACGCCAAGAGCCTCGGCGCGATAGCGAAGCCAGGCCAGCGCGACCTGAGCAGCGGTGGCCCCCTGCTGCTCGGCGATGCGCGCCACCGCATCGACGACTGCCAGGTTCGACTCCAGTGCGCCGTCTGCGAAGCGGGGGAGGTTCCTCCGGAAGTCAGACCCCTCGGTCAAGTCGGCTGCCGACCGAACGGTGCCGGTGAGGAAGCCACGTCCCAACGGCGAATACGGCACGAACCCGACTCCGAGCTCGACTGCCGTCGGCACCACGTTGCGCTCGACGTCGCGGCTCCAGATCGACCATTCGCTCTGTACTGCTGCGATCGGATGCACCGCGACGGCGGCTCGCAGCTCGTCGCTGGTGACCTCCGACAGGCCGAGATGGCGGACCTTGCCAGCTGCCACGAGTTCGGCCATGGCGCCCACCGTTTCCTCGATCGGCACGGTGACGTCCCGGCGGTGCATGTAGTAGAGGTCGACGACGTCGGTGTTCAGCCTGGTCAGGCTTTCGTCGATGGACTGCCGCACGTACGCGGCATCGCCCTGGGCGCGGGGTGGGCCGGCCGACCTGTCGGCGGGGTTGCCGACGATGCCGAACTTGGTCGCGAGTGTCACCTCGTCGCGCCGATCGGCGAGCAATCCTGCGATCAACCGTTCGTTGTTGCCGCCGCCGTAGACGTTCGCCGTGTCGATGAACGTAACGCCGAGATCGATGCAGCGGTTCAGGGTGGCCATTGACTCCGTGTCGTCCACCTCGCCGTACACCGGCGTCAACGCCATCGCACCGAAACCGATTGCGCTGACGGTCAATCCATCGCCTAGTTCGACGGTGTCGGTCATGGTGTGCCCTTTCGTCGGACTTCGGGTGACTTCTGATCGGCTGGCACGTGCAACCGACACGACGGTCGACCTGTTCCCCGGGTTGCGGTCATGGACGCAGAAAACGTCTAACCTGGTGTGAGCCCCGTCACAAAGGAGGCCCACAGGTGCGGATCGCAGACGTATTGAAGAACAAGGGTGCAGCGGTTTCGACGATAACCCCTGACATGATCGTCAGGGAGTTGCTCGCCAGCCTCGTCGCGCGCAATGTCGGTGCGATGGTGGTGGTCAGCTCGGCAGGACTGGTCGGCATCGTGTCCGAGCGCGACGTCGTGCGCAAGCTGCACGAATACGGAGCGGACCTCCTCGACCGTCCGATCTCCGACATCATGACGACGCGTGTGATCACGTGTGCGCCCAGCGACTCGGTGGACAGCCTCAGCGGATTGATGACCACGAACCGAGTCCGCCACGTGCCTGTGATCGAGGATGGCCAGCTCGTCGGCATCGTGAGCATCGGCGACGTGGTGAAGACGCGCATGGAGGAACTGCAGTCGCAGCAGGAGCAGTTGGAGGCCTACATCACGCAGGGCTGAAATAGGCTGCCTTGGTGACCAGTCCCACGGTTCGGCCCGCAACCCGTCGCGACGTGCCTGCCATGTCCAGGACGTTGGGACGGGCGTTCTACGACGACCCCGTGATGATGTGGATGCTGCCCGACGCCGACGTCCGCAAACGCAAGCTGCACAAGCTCTTTGCATCGCTGACCACACACCACCACCTGGCCCGCGGCGGCGTCGAGGTCGCAACGGACGGCGACGGCATCGGCGGTGCGGCGCTGTGGGATCCGCCCGGCGAGTGGAAGACGACGCGTGCAGAGGAACTGCGGGCGATGCCGGGCCTCTTGCTGGCGTTCGGAACGTCGCTGCGCAGGGGCCTAGAGGTCGAGGAGCTCATGAAGGCGGCTCATCCAGAGGAGCCGCACTGGTATTTGGCGATCATCGGGAGCGATCCCGACGTGCGGGGCGAGGGATTCGGGCAGGCCTTGATGAGCTCGCGGCTGGACCGCTGCGACGCCGAACATGCGCCGGCCTATCTGGAGTCGAGCAATCCCGACAACGTTCCGTACTACCAGCGTTTTGGCTTCGAGATCACGGGCGAGATCGCCGTCCCCAACGGGCCGAAGCTGATTCCCATGTGGCGGCAGGCGCGCTGAGTCGCCTGGCCTTCAGCGTTCGACGCGCGCATCGAGCTCGACGAGTTGGTCGACGTAGCCGAGGTGGTCGACGCCGAGCAACGTGGCCGGCGGCACGTCGCCGTTGAAGCACGCGGTCACCGCGACCCACGCCTCGTGCAGAACGTGCTGTTCGCCGACCACGTACACCGTCAGCTGATGAATGTCGTCGCGTCCGAATCCGTGCAGCGTGATGAGCGCGAACAGGTTCGCCGCGCATTGGCGCACCTGGGCGCCGACGTCGTCGGTACCGACGAGTCGGCCAGCACCATCGAGCGGTACCTGGCCTGCCAGGTAGAGACGGTCGCCGACGCGGTCGGCGTAGCGATAGTTGGGAGTGGGAGCGAGTCCTGCGGCGATTTCAGGCTCGTTCATCGCGGTGGCCGTCAGCTCCAGGAGTAGTCGGTCCGCAACCGCACCGCGACGATCTCGAACGTCTCGCGCTCCAGGATTGCGCCTTCGCGACGAATGCCCTCCTCGGGAACGTCGAGCACCCGGTCCAACCGCACCCAGCTCGTCCGGTTCTCGTAGTCCCAGCTTCCGCTGCCGATCGAGACCCAGTTCGCGTCGGCCGAGTGACGCTCCTGGGTGGACAGCATCAGCCCAAGCAGGGTGCTGCCGTCGCGGCCGACGACCAACACCGGCCGGTCCTTGCCTTGGGTCGGATCGTCCTCGTAGACCACCCAGGTCCACACGATTTCGCCCGGGTCGGCGCGTCCGTCGAGATCCGGTGCGTACACCAGACGGCGAGCCCGATGGGCCGTGGGAACGGTGTCCTTGGTGACGGGACGACCGGCGGCGATGGCGGGACGAGCGTCGGTGGCTACCCCACCAAGGGCGCCAAGGCCTACGTCTATGCCCAGCTTGATGCCCTGTTGGATCCCGCGCTGCAGGCCTTCGGAGGTCTGCAGCTGACGGAGGAACTTCGGAGCCTCGTTGAACACCAGATTCTCGGTGTCCCGCAAGAGCCGCTGAAGATTCTTCAGGTTCGTCAGGTCCTTCCATGGCGGCGCCATGTCGTCGAGCATAGGCGAGGGCGCGCCGAGCCTCCGGTGTCCAGGAAGGCGCGATTGTGTCGTCCAGGCGATCCCTCGATACGCTTATGACAGCCGGCGTCGTCCCGAGACGCCATCCGACCAGGAGATTCCCATCAGTAGTTTCGCCGACCAGACGTTCACCGCGCCGGCGCAGATTCGGAACTTCTGCATCATCGCCCACATCGATCACGGCAAGTCGACGCTCGCCGACCGAATGCTTGGCATCACCGGCGTCGTCGCAGACCGCGACATGCGGGCGCAATATCTCGACCGAATGGACATCGAGCGCGAGCGTGGCATCACCATCAAGGCGCAGAACGTGCGGTTGCCGTGGGAGGTCAACGGCGAACAGTTCGTCCTGCACCTGATCGACACCCCTGGGCACGTCGACTTCACCTACGAGGTGTCACGCGCCTTGGAGGCCTGCGAGGGTGCCGTATTGCTCGTCGACGCCGCCCAGGGGATCGAGGCGCAAACGCTGGCCAACCTGTACCTGGCGCTCGACCGTGATCTGACGATCATCCCCGTGCTCAACAAGATCGACCTGCCAGCCGCAGACCCGGACCGCTACGCCGGTGAGATCGCCCACATCATCGGTTGCGAGCCGGGCGACGTGCTGCGAGTGTCCGGCAAGACTGGCGAGGGCGTCCGCGAGCTACTCGACCACGTCGTCCAGGAGATCCCCGCCCCCGTGGGAGATCCCGACGCGCCTGCCCGCGCGATGATCTTCGACTCGGTCTACGACATCTACCGCGGCGTGGTCACCTACGTCCGCGTCGTCGACGGCAAGCTCACCCCCCGCGAGAAGATCAAGATGATGTCGACGGGCACCACGCACGAGCTGTTAGAGGTCGGCATCGTCTCACCAGAGCCGAAGCCCAGCGTCGGACTGGGCGTCGGGGAGGTCGGCTATCTGATCACCGGGGTCAAGGACGTGCGGCAGTCCAAGGTCGGCGACACGATCACCTCTGCCAGGAACAGCGCCGTCGAGGCGTTGACTGGCTACCGGGAGCCGAAGCCGATGGTCTACTCGGGGCTCTATCCCGTCGACGGCTCGGACTATCCGAATCTGCGTGACGCTCTGGAACGACTTCAGCTCAACGACGCCGCGCTGACGTGGGAGCCGGAGACGTCGGTTGCGCTTGGGTTCGGGTTCCGATGCGGATTCCTCGGGCTGCTGCACATGGAGATCACCAGGGAGCGGCTAGAGCGTGAATTCGACCTCGACCTCATTTCGACGTCGCCGAACGTGGTGTATCGCGTTGTGCTGGAAGGGAAGGCGGGCCACTCGGACGAAGCGCTCGTCGTCACCAACCCCTCGGATTGGCCAGAGGGGAAGATCCGCAGCGTCTTCGAACCGGTGGTGAAGACGACGATCATCGCGCCCAGCGAGTTCATCGGCACCATCATGGAGCTGTGTCAGTCGCGACGCGGCGAACTGGGCGGCATGGACTATCTGTCACCCGAGCGGGTGGAGCTTCGGTACTCGATGCCGTTGGGCGAGATCATCTTCGACTTCTTCGACTCGCTGAAGTCACGTACCCGCGGTTATGCAAGCCTCGACTACGAGGAGGCGGGCGAACAGGAAGCCGACCTCGTGAAGGTCGACATCCTGTTGCAGGGCGAGGCGGTCGACGCCTTCAGTGCCATCGTGCACAAGGACTCCGCGCCCGCGTACGGGAACAAGATGACCACCAAGCTCAAGGAACTCATTCCCCGGCAGCAGTTCGAGGTGCCGATTCAGGCGGCGATCGGCTCGAAGATCATTGCACGCGAGAACATCCGGGCGATCCGCAAGGACGTGCTCGCCAAGTGCTACGGCGGCGACATCACCCGCAAGCGCAAGCTTCTGGAGAAGCAGAAGGAAGGCAAGAAGCGGATGAAGACCATCGGACGGGTCGAGGTGCCGCAGGAGGCGTTCGTCGCGGCGCTCTCCGCCGATGCCGCATCCGACAAGCCGAAGAAGTAGCCGATGCGCCGGTTGGCGCTCGTCCTCGTCGCATTCGCGTTGGCGGGGTGCAGCGATGTCGTCGCAGGCGAGCCGCGAGCCGCGTCGACTGCGGTGAACCTGTTGCCGACCGAGCCGCAGATCACAGCGGCCGTGGGTAACCCATTGAACACCTTCGGCTTTCGCCCATTCATCGGTGGTCCCGAGATCATGCCCGACGGTTTTCGCAACGACGACGACGCCAGCCCGATACGTTGTATCGGCGTGACGGAGACGATGGCTCGCATCACGTACGACGGCGCCGAGATCCTCGAGGCGGCCAGGCAGAGCTACTTCAGCCTGAGTCCCGGCGTCGGGGTGTCTGGGGCGGACGCGGCGGTCGTGCGGTTTGGCTCGGAGAGTGCCGCGCGCGACCGATTCGAAACCTTCGTCGCCGAGTGGACCGACTGCAAGGGTCGTTCGGTGGTCAAGCGCCTGCGCGGCACGACCGGTGCTGACGTCAATGCGGTCATCGATGGCGTCATCGCCGATGGCGCTCTGCTTACCGCGACGGTCACCACGCGCCAGGGTGATGGGCCGGAGTCGCACTACGTAAGGGCCGTGGGTGTGCGCGACGCCACCGTCGTCGAAGTAGCACTCGCCGTGGCACGGGCCGGAGACCAGTCGACTGTGCAGGCTGCGGCGGTGGCCCGCGCGATGCTCGACAAGGCATGAGGCTCGGGTATTGGTGTCCGTCAGGCCCACCGGGGTGGTCGATAATCGGATCGATGTCTTCCATTCGGGCCGCGATGGCGCTCACGGCAACGTTGCTGGCGTTGACTGTGTCGTGCTCGGGGTGCACGTCCACGGTCATGGGCACGGCGCGCCCGGAGGCCGCGTCGAGTAGGCCGTCTGCACGGCAAGCCTCGTTGGTCTCGGTATTGCCGACGGAACGCGAGATCAGCGATGCAGTCGGGAACCCGTTGAATCTGCACGGATTTCCTCCGCAGAGCGGCGGCATCGAATTGCTCCCGAATGGAATCCGCACGAACGACGACGCCAGCCCGATCGAGTGCGTTGGACCCACAGGGGCTTTGCTGCGGTTGACCTACGAGAACAGCCCCGTGCGCGAGGCGGCCACTGCCAACTTCTGGAATTACGACTTCGACGCAGCGGCCTCCAGCGCGAACGTCGGGGCGGTGCGACTCGCCTCGGCGGAGGACGCACAGTCGCTCTTCTCGACCTTTGTCCAGCGGTGGCGCGACTGCCAGGGCAAGACGGTCGTCGGCCACACCCACGACTCGTCCAACACCGAGCTCTATTCGCGCATCGAGAACGTGGTCTTGTCGGGTCCGGTGCTGTCCGCGACGGTCATGGTCTGGGACAACCACCACACCCCGGAATCACCCAACGAACGTGCCGTTGGAGTCAAGGCGAACGTGATGGTCGAGGCGGACGTGTCGATTACGAAGCCAGGTGCGCAGGCCGAGGAGCGCGCCATCGACGTCGTGAAGCTCGTGTTGGACAAGGTCGCCGACATCGGCTAAATCGCTCGGGGTGGCTCAAACCAGCGGTGCGGCATTGTCGAAGTCGTCGTCGACGAGCACCACGTCACGGCCCTCCCTTTCGAGGAGTGAGGCCGCGACCGAGGCGCGGTACCCGGACGCGCAGTGCACCCAGAGTTCGCCTGCAGGCAGTTCCCCGACGCGGTCGGTGATTTCGTACACCGGGACGTTGAGTGCTCCGCGGACGTGGCCGTCCTCGTACTCGTCGGGCTGGCGGACGTCGATGACGACCGTCTCGTCACGATCCACGACGTCGGCAAGCTCGGCGAAGTCTGCGACGCGATACGAACGCAGAGCACTACCCGCGGCGAGATCCTCGACCGGTTCGGTGGCGGCGCCGGTGACGTTGTCGACACCGATCCGGACCAGTTCCCGTCGAGCCCTGGCGATTTGGGCATGACTTTCGCCTATCAGTGTCAGCGGCGCCCCCCACTGGTAGAGCCAACCGATGTAGGTTACGAAGGAGTCGGAGAGTTCGAAACCCAAGGATCCGTCGAGATGTCCTGCGGCAAAGGCGGTCCGGTTCCTCAAGTCGACGATCCATTCGCCAACGTCGATGCGTCGGCGCAACTCCGTCGGCTCGACCGGACGGGGCGGCGACAGGTCGAAGGGCGTTGGTCCGCTCTTGTTGATCACGCCCATGTGAGCGTAGTAAGCGGGAACGGCCGACAGATTGGCGAGAAGCTCCGCAACGTACGTCTCCTCGTCCTGCGTCAGTGCGGGATTGGTCTCGCGTTGTCGACCGATGGTCGACGAGTCGCCATCGGCGGGAGTTGCGGCACAGAAGCTGCCGAAGCCGTGGGTCGGGTAGACCTCGGCCTCGGCGGGCAGCTCGTCGACGAGCCGACGAGCCGAGTGGTACTGGGCGTGAGTGAGCTCCTTCGTGAACTCGTCCCCGAGCAGATCGGTACGCCCGGTGCTGCCGTGGAGGAGTGACCCCCCGGTGAACACTCCGACGACGGTGGCGCTGGCGTCGCTGAGCACGTAGCTGACGTGATGATGGGTGTGGCCGGGTGTGTCCAAGGCCCGCAACTGAATTGGGCCTGCGTCGATGACGTCGCCGTCGCCGATCGGCCTTCTCTCGTAGCCGACGTCCTCACCGGCAGGCACGACGTATTCGGCACCGGTGACGCGGGCGAGTTCGAGACCGCCGCTGACGTAGTCATTGTGAATGTGGGTCTCCAGCACGTGCGTGATCCGGACTCCGGCCTCGGCGACCGCGCCGAGCAACCGATCGATGTCGCGCTGCGGGTCGATGACAACGGCTACGTCGCCGTCGCTGACGACATAGGTACGGTCACCCAGCCCCGAAGTCTCGACGATCGTGACGTCCATGGCGTTGGCTCCTCAGCTCGTTCTCGTCGTGAAAGATGGCGTACCCGTTTCGCTCCCGTCAGATCATGTATTCCAACTGAAGCTGGCCCTCTTCTTCGTCGGCATACTCGTTGCCGAGCAGGGTCTCCGCGACCCGACGCGCCTGGCCGCGAAGCTCGGGGACGGCGATGGTCTCCCAGTGGGTACCCCGCAGCATCGGCCCCAACGCCAGCAGCAAGGGGGAGCGTGAACCGTCGTGAGTCAAGACCGTGTGATCGGGGTCGACCGCCACACCCATGTCCGTCGCGTCTGGTGCCACCAGTCCCCGACGGAGAAGATTCCGCAACAGGACCGATTGCGTAGCAGTGAATTTCGTCGAGGGGCCGGTGGCGTTGATGACCAGATCGCCCTCCAGCGACTGGCCGTCGGCGAACTCGACGAGGATCTTCTCCTCCGAGCCCTTCACCTTCTCGATGGACGCGGCGTGGACCTGCAGCTGGCCCGTCAGCTGTGAAGCCGTGAGCGCGGCGTGGATGCTGGGTGCGATTCGATGGCGGAAGACGTTCCAGCGAGCCGCATGTTCTCTTGCAAAGGTTAGCCGCTCCTCGCGATCGAACCCGCTCCAGATCTGCTGAGTATGGGGTCGGAGCTTGTCAACGATGATGGCGGGGTTCGCGTTTCGCTCGTGCAGGATCGTGCAGTGCTTACCGATGAGCGCTACCAACTCGTCGAGGCTTAGGGTCGTGAGATCGAGATCGGCTGGAGGGAAGTCCGGATACTCGATGCCGCGAAAGTGTGCGTGCGGAAACCAACCGTGTCGTGACACGGCGTGGATACTTCCCAGCCAACCGAGGGCGCCGAGGGTGAGGATGGCGTCGACCGCCGTCAGCCCCGTTCCGAGGATGATGACATTCGCGTCGTCTGGCGGTAGCCGTTGCTCCCATGCCTGCCAAGGATTTCCGATCCAGGCAGGGTGCTCGGCGAGGCCTTCGGCGCCCGGTAGTGGCGCGGGGGGTTCGTTGCCGGTGGCCAGCACCACGCGGTCTGCTCCGATGGCGCTGCCGTCCGCCAGGTGAACTAGACATCCACCGTTGCGCGGCTCGATGTCGATCGCTTCACCGGCGACGATCTCCGACGTAACGGGTGTGACCTCCGCCGGGCTCTGCAGGTGGTGCTGGACGATCGAGCGCAGGTAGTCGCCGTAAATCTGGCGTGGTACGAAGCGCTCGCGCAGTTCTATGTCGGGCGTTGACTCGAATTCGGCACGGGTACGCAGCCATTGGAGGAAGTGGTCGGGCTCGTTGGGGAAGGCGGACATGTTCCGCGCTGCCACGTTGAGCAGATATTCCGGGCGCCTCACCCGATATGCGACGCCACGTCCCGCCGCAGGGCCGCCATTGACGACCGTGATGCACAGCGGACCTTCGCTGAGCCTGGCGAGGTTTACCGCACACATCGCCCCGGAGAAACCACCCCCGACGACGGCGATTCGCGGCGGCCGTCTGGTTGACGCTGATGGTCGATCCACGGGCCCCCCAATGTCGGCGTCACGGTCTTTGCGGTTGTCAATGCGGGTCGGCAGAGGTTCGGTGATGGTCGGCGCCGTCGCTGCCGAGTCGGGAGACGAGTGCGGCGGGATCGTAACCGGAGCTGCGGTTGTACGGCAGCTTAGACAGGGCCGTACCCATCGCGCATGTGTTGCTCACGGCGGCGAAGGTCAGACCCCCGCCGATCGCGGCGGCCAGCCACTTGAGCTTCGGCGCGGCGACGCTGCCAAGCACGGAGGTCAGCACGATCGATCCCGCGACCAGGCGCACCTGGCGCTCGATGTCCCATTTTTGCGCACCTCGATGGACGTCGAAGCCGCTGCCCTCCCAGCTGAGGATTCCGCCATCGAGCACCGACCCGTGAGCCAGCCCCGCGCCACCCAGGACGTCCGCTGCCTGCTTCGCGCGCTGACCGGATCGGCATACGAAAACAACGTCGCCGCTTAGCTTGTCGACGATCTCGAGCCGACGTTCGCGTACCAGGTCGATCGGGACGTTGTATGCGCCGGGGATGTGGAACGCTTCGAACTCGGCGGGGCTCCGGACGTCGAGGAGTTGAGGTGGAGCGTCCGAGTCAAGGCGTCGCCGGAGGTCTGCCGAGCTCACGGAGGTGGCCGTCGCGCCCATGAATGGTTCCCTTCGTCGATGGCTGAAAGACGTCTTCGTCTCCAATACCCCTGAGATCGCCGTGCCGGCCCATTTTCAATCTGCGTGCGTTTAAGTCGGCATCCGTCGGAATTTAGACGAGGTAATAGAGCGGATCGCGCTCGCTCGCCGGCTCGGCGGCCGATGCAGTGCGCTGGTCGGCGTAGCTCCTACGTATGCGCCGCGGGCGCCTCAGGCAGCTGACCCTAGCAATGCGAAGGACATGTGACAGCATCGAAAATCGCTGTGATTAATACGTTTCCGACTGCGGTACCGCTACGTCGCCAACCGCTGCCAACGTCCGCGGTGCACGACCTCCGAGAAGGGCCGACGATCGGGCTTCACGATCGGCTTGAGCGGACGATCCGCGGGATATCCGATGCCGAGGAGGAAGGAGACGACGTGATCGTCGGGTACTCCAAGAATCGCGCGGGCCTTCTCCTGATCTCCGACCGATGAGTGACCCGTGCCGATACCCAGGTCAGTCGCCGCGATCGTCATCGCCGTCGTCGCCTGGCCGAGATCGTATTGATCGATGATCTTGGTGCGTTCGTCCGTTGGTTGTGGGACGACGAGCGCGATGGCAGCAGGAGCAGAGGCGATGTGACCCGCACCACGCCATACCGTCGAAAGCTCTTGGAGCTGTTGAGGATCGGTAACGATGATGAAGTCCCAATGCTGACGATTCGAGGCCGACGGCGCCCGCCACCCTGCCTCGGCGATGCGGTCCAGGTCTGCGTCGGACACCGGCTCAGCCGAGTAGCTTCTTACGTTTCGGCGGGCACGGATCGCGTCCCAGGCTTCCATCTCAACCTCCGAATCGCCGATTACCGCGGATTCTTCTCGCCTGCTTCGACGGCGACGGACAACCGATTCTCGGCGGGCGCGACGGGGCATGTCGCGTAGTCGGTGAACGAGCACGGAAGGTTGGACGCCCGATTGAAGTCGAGCGTCACGACTCCGTCCGCGTCCGGAGCGTCGAGCGCAAGGGAACGGGCACCCGGGTACGTCGTGACGCCGCTAGTGGCATCGGTGAACAGCACGTGCAACTCACCGGTTGGCCGCCCGAACGCGACCAATTGTCGTGCACTGCCTGCCAATTCGAAGTCGATGACGCCGACGGCCGTGTGGTGATGTTCGAGTCCCTCGACGACGGCGCCCGTGGTGACGGTTCTCGTCGTCTCGTACGGGGTGAACCTGCCGGTCACGCGCCACTGCTCGTTGGGGGCGTAGGTGGGAATCCCGTGGTACTCCAACAGGTGTGGCGACTTCGGATCGTGTACGCGCAGCGCGACGGAGCCAGTCCTGCGGATCACCTCGATGCGGCGCTCTCCGTCGTCGACGAGCAGGCCGGGTGCACCCTCGACGGGGTCGAGCCTTTCGGTCCCATCGATGCCCTCGACGTAGGCCGCGTCAGCGGTGGCCCGCCATCGGCCGGGCAGGTCGGCCACGGTCGCGAAGTCCTCGGTGAGCCAGTGCAACCCGGTGATGCTCACCCAACCCAATGGGTCGCCGTAGTAGCGCTCGCGGTCACGGTGCCACTCGTTCCACGCAGCCTCGAACGTCGTTTCTGCGGTGTCCGTCGTTGTGGTCATGTCTCACTCATTCCTTCCAGTGGGCTGTGAAAATGCTTACAGCGCAACCTCTTCTTGCCTCGACTCAGCGGCCAACGGCCTACTGGGGATCTGCTCTCGAAGCACCGGGGCCACGTCCGACTGGAACAGCTCCAGGCTACGACGCTTCTGGTCGGCCGTCACGCCGTCGGCTTCGGCGCTGAGGTGGATCACTTCGTGGCCGAGTTGTTCGTGGTAGCGCCCAACCTTGTCGATAACCTGCTCTGGGCTGCCGACGAGGGCCGAACTGCGGTCGACGAAGTCCTCGATGGATTCGAACACGACCGGCAGGCCGACTCGCCGCTGGAATGCGAGGCGGGTCTCGAACGCTGCCCGGTACTCGGCGATCGCCCGCTGCGTCGTCGCGGCGACGTGGAAGCCAGCGGTTCCCGCCCCCACCAGGGCATCCTCCTGGGCGCGGCCGTAGTGGGCCCAACGCCGCCGGTAATGGCGCACGAGTTCGGCGTAGGGCTCGATGGGGTAGGTCACGTTGGCCGAGAAGATCGGGTCCCCGAATCGGGCGGCGAGGTCGACGGAGTCCTCACTCGTCGCGCTGCCGTGCCAGATGCGGATGCTCTCCTGCAGCGGTCGGGGGAGTGCCTTGGCCTTGTCCAGCGGGGGTCGGTAGCGGCCCGACCACGTCACCTCGTCGCTGTCCCACAGTGCGCGAAACAGTTCGTAGCCTTCGCGATTGCGGTCCCATTGATCTTCGGTGGTGACGTGGAACAGCTCGGCCTGAGCCGCACCGTTTCCCTTGCCGATGATGAGCTCGAGCCGACCACCTGACAGGTTGTCGAGGGTCGAGTAGTCCTCGAACGCGCGAACCGGGTCCAGCAGACTCAATGTCGTTACCGCGGTGAACAATCCGATGGTCGACGTGCGTGCTGCAATGTTGCTCAGGACTACGGGCGGGGATGACGAGATGAACGGATCCTCGTGTCGTTCGCCAACGGCGAAGCCGTCGTATCCGAGTTCCTCGGCGAGAACGGCAGCCTCCACGACCTCGCGAAGACGATCAGCCGGGCTCGTCTTCTCGCCGGTCCCCGGATCCGGGTGGTGGGCAATCAGCGTCAGCAGCAAGAACTTCACGCTTGCATCCTCTACCAGAGCCAAAGGTACGGTCGACGAGACGAACCCGATATCGGCGCAATTCATTCCACCGCTCCACCTGGTCTCCGTCGGCCTACCAGCCGGATCGGCCGACCACCTTTTCGCTCATTCGGATTCAAATCCCGACGGCACGGAACTGGCCGATGGGCGCGACATCGGGCAGGACCACCGCTCATTGGACGAGGTCGAACCGCATCGAGGTCCGTAGATTCGAGATCGTTGCAGGAGTCGACGTTGGGCCGCCAAGGAACGCGCAATCGACGGAAGGGGTGTACCGATGACGACACCCTTGACGGTGCTCGACCTGGTCCCCATCTCGTCGGGGTCAAACGCTCGGCAGGCGCTGCGCAACAGCATCGATCTCGCCAAGACGGCCGAGGAATTGGGATATGCGCGGTACTGGTTCGCCGAGCATCACCTCAATCCCGGGGTCGCAGGCACCTCGCCTGCCGTGTTGCTGGCTGTGACCGCCGCCGAGACGTCGACGATTCGACTCGGTTCGGGCGCTCTCCAAATGGGACACCGAACGGCGCTGTCGTCGGTTGAGGAGTTCGGTCTGCTCGACGCACTGCACCCAGGCAGATTCGATCTCGGGCTGGGGCGCTCCGGCGGCAAGCCGGTGGCACCGAATCCGTCGGCGAACGACAAGAGCACTCAGTCCGTCGCAAATGGGCACGCACCCAACGGCTTACGGATCCCCAACCGGTTCAACCCTGCGGCACTCCTGACGTCGCCGCGCTTCGGACTTCAAAAGTCCTTGCTCCAATTGCCGGAGGCGCAATCCCAGGACTACACAGAACAAGTCGGGGACGTGCTCGCGCTGATCGCAGATACCTATCGGGCGGCGAACGGTGAACAAGCCCATGTCGTCCCCGGCGCGGGTGCCGACGTGCAAGTGTGGATCTTGGGCAGCAGCGGAGGCGAGAGCGCTCTCGTCGCTGGGAAGAACGGGCTTCGCTTCGCGGCGAATTACCACGTCGCGCCGGCCGGTGTGCTCGAGGCCGTGGACTCCTACCGAGCGGCCTTCACCGCTTCGGCAGATCTCGATCGTCCTCACGTGAGTGTCTCCGCCGACGTCGTCGTGGCCGACGACGAGGCCACCGCGCGGGAACTCGCGACGGGCTACGGGTCGTGGGTGCGCAGCATCCGCACCGGAGAGGGAGCAATTCCCTTTCCCGCCCCGGACGAGGCGCGCAGGCATACGTGGACCGATGCCGACCGCGCCCTCGTGTCGGATCGGATCGAGACCCAGTTCGTCGGGTCGCCGACACAGGTGGCCGACCACCTGGAACGGCTGCGTGATGCCACGGGCGCCGACGAATTGATCGTCACCACGATCACGCACGATCACCGCGATCGGATGCGCTCGCATCAGTTGCTCGCCGAGGAGTGGGCTCGTCGTTAGTCGGCCGCGCCGCCCATTGCGACCACCGTGATTCGAACCAATCCGACGAATTGACCTGCACCGGATCGCTTTCGGTCGAGAATCCAGGCCGAGGGTGATCCCTGCTCCGCTCTAGGGTGCGGGGCAGGAGGTGGCGGTACGGTGGACGAATATCGAGGAATCGAATATCCATTCGCGATCGAGCTGCCGATGGGCCGCATCTGGCCGTGGGTGATCCTTGCGAGCGGCGTGCTGATCGTCGTCATCGGAGCGATGTTCTTCACCGCAGCGTGATTCGAGCGTTCCTCAACACCAGTGGCGTGTCGGTTGAGCCGGGTGGCTGCCGCGCCACGGCAGCGCGAGAATGACACGTATGCTTCCGGTTCTCGATCTGACGGATGCGGATGACGACGCAGCCGGATTCCGGACGCGCCTACGGGAAGCGGCGCACGACGTCGGCTTCTTCTACCTCGTCGGCCATGGCGTGGCGCAAGCTCAGATCGACGAGGTACTCGCGCTGTCTCGGAAGTTCTTCAACCAGCCGGCCGACGTCAAGAACGAGATCAGCCAACTCGAGAGCCCTCAGTTCCGGGGCTACTCACGGATCGGCGGCGAGCTGACCAACGGTGAGGTGGACTGGCGAGAGCAGATCGACATCGGCCCCGACCGGCAGGTCATCGACGGTGCCGAGGGTTACTGGCGGCTTCAGGGACCCAACCTGTGGCCGTCGTCGCCCGACGGATTCCGCGCGGCGTTCGACGCATGGGACCATGCGCTGTCGGCGTTGGGGCTGCGACTGCTGAGGCACTGGGCGGTCTCGTTGGGTGCGCAGGAGGACGTGTTCGACGCGGCGTTCGCGGAACTGCCCGCCACCCTGATCAAGGTCGTCCGCTATCCCGGCACGGCGGATACGACGCAAGGAGTTGGCGCACACAAGGATTCCGGAGTGCTGACGCTCCTTCTAGTGGAGCCGGGATCCGAGGGCTTGCAGGTGGAACTGGCGTCGGGGCAGTGGATCGACGTGCCGCCCCTACGCGATGCGTTCATCGTCAACATCGGCGAGCTTCTGGAGGTGGCGACCGGCGGCTACCTCCGCGCCACGCGCCATCGCGTGCTCGCCCCGCCGCCGAATACCGATCGGGTTTCCATCCCGTACTTCCTCAACCCTGCTCTCGACGCGACGATTCCGATCATCGCGTTGCCTGCGGAACTGGCGGCGCGGTCGCGAGGCGTCGAGGCAGACCCGAACAACCCGATATACAGCAGCTACGGCGAGAATGCGTGGAAGTCGAGGACGCGGGCCCATCCCGACGTGGCAGAACTCCATCACGGGATCTCGCCGCGTGGCAATGCGTCGGCGTACTGAGGGGTCCGCGATATCTTCGGCGTGATCGCAACTCTGGATGGATGCCGTTCTCCCGCCTAGATTCTCGATGTGTTCGATGTGCGCAGGTTGGTCGTGCTCCGTGAGGTTGCACGCTGCGGCTCCCTCAGCGCCGCCGCCACGACGTTGAACTACACCACGTCCGCAGTGTCGCAACAGATTGCAGCCTTGGAACGCGACGTCGGCGTGAGCGTGCTCGATCGGGGTCCGTCAGGTGCTCGACTCACTCCAGCCGGTGAGAAGCTGCTCGACCACGCCGACCGTATCCTCGATGCCATCGCCGCGGCTGAACGAGAGTTGGCGTGGCAATCGACGGCAGCGCCGAACGTGCTGCGCGTTGCGTCGTTCGCCAGTGCGGCCGCCGCCATCCTTCCCAGGGCGATTGCACAGTTCCGCGTGCGATATCCGCGCACCGCGATCGAGTTGGTGGATGCCGATCCCGACGACGGCGTGGCGATGCTGCGCGGTGCGGGAGTCGATCTCGCAGTCATCACCGAGGTTCCCGGTGAGCCCACCCAGTTTCCCGACGTGAACGCCACCCCGGTGTTCGACGACGAGTTCTTCGTCGTACTGCCGACCCACCACCGGCTCGCGGCTGCCTCGGAGGTCCCCTTCGCGGCGCTATCTTCCGAACAGTGGGTCGTGAGCTCGGCCACCGGAACCTGTCCCGACACCCGGGTGTTCCAAAAAGCTTGCAGTCAAGCCGGTTTCAGCCCGTCGGTGACGTTTCGCGCCGAGGACTACTCGACGGTGCAGGGCCTGGTTGCCGCCAACCTCGGGGTGTCCCTAGTGCCGTCACTTGCGGCTCTCGGGGTTCGCGGCGACGTCGCCGTGCGCCGCGTCGCGGGCCAGAGGCCAATGCGCCGTATTTCGGTCGCGGCTGCCAAGCAGCCGGATGCGGGTTCTCCATTGGCAGGGTTGGTGTCGCTAGTGCGAAGCGTTGGTGCCCGACTGGCAGGCGACGCCGTCTACAGCGATCCTGTACGCCCCTTTAGCGTCGCTTGAGCCCGTCTCACCCAAATGCTTGTAGGCCTTAGTGTTTCGAACACGATCGAAGGGATTTCTTCCGTATGACCATCAGCGAGCGCACTGTCCCGATCCTCGTTTCCGTCGACGATGCACTGACGACGGCGCGTGCCGTTGCGACCGAGGTGGCCGCGGGCGCCGTCGAGCGGGAGACGGCGGGAATCTGGCCAGAAGAGGAACTCGGCAAAGTAGCTGATTCCGGTTTGCTTGGCATTATCGTGCCTGCCGAGTTCGGTGGCCCGGACCTGCCGCGGTCCACTGCCGTCGAAGTGCTTCGCATTCTGTCGATCGCGGATTCCGCAGTGGGACAACTCTTGCTGTCGCACTACGTTCTGTTGGCCGCGATCAGGGATCTCGGCGACGCCGATCCCGCGCCGCGTATCTACCGGGATGTCGTCGCAGGCGCGCAGTTGGGCAACGCCACCGTCGAACGAGGCACCCGTACCAGCGCCGACCGACTCACCACGCTCGCGCGCGGATCCGACGTCGGATGGGTGCTCAACGGCAAGAAGTTCTATGCGACGGGCACTCTCGGGGCGACGTGGATAGCGGTCGCGGCACGGATCGAAGGTACCGAACCTGCCCATGGCGCAACGGCGTTCGTTCGACCGTCGGATCCGGGGGTTACGCTGAACCTGGATCAGTGGTCGGCGTTCGGTCAACGCGGCACGGCCAGCGGAGAGGTCGTGCTCGATCACGTCGTGGTCGATGACGCGTTCGTCGTCGACGAGGGGCCCGACCCGGACCCCGTCACGGCGCCGCCGTCCGTTCTCGGCGCGTTCGACCAGGCGCTCCACGCCGCCGTCGACATCGGGATCGCAAGGGCTGCGCTGGAAGACGGCGCAAGGTTCGTGACGACCAAGAGTCGGCCGTGGTTCGAGGCGGGTGTCGACACCGCGGCGGAGGAACCACACGTCGTGCGTCGGTTCGGGGAGCTGACGGCGCGGCTCTACGCGTTGGAGGCACTGCTGGCCCACGGGGCCAAGCTCGTCGACGCCGCACTCGCCGAACCGGAGCTGTCGCGGCAGTCGGCCGCAGAAGCGTCGCTGAAGGTGGCCGCCGCCAAGGCGCTGGCCCAGGAGTTCGCAGTCGAGATCGCCAGCGGCATCTTCGAACTCGCTGGCACCTCGGCCACCGACGGCAAGTACGCGTTGGACCGGCATTGGCGCAACGTCCGCGTCCACTCGCTCCACGACCCTGCTCGCTGGAAGTACGTCCACCTCGGCAACTACACCCTGCACGCCACCTTGCCGCCACGGCGCGGCGTCGTGCTCTGACCCGTCCACCTGAGGAGATTGCGATGACCGAACGAGATTCGACGACGAGCTTCTATCTGACCGGCAGCATCAACGTCCCGACCGTCGACGACGCGTTCGCCCTCGTCGGGTCGCGGTTGCAGCCCGGTGTGACGAGAGTGCCCGACGGCGAACCTGGCGACCGCGCCAACTGGGTACTCACACAAGCCAACCACTTCCTGGACAACTCGACGCTCGACGTGGTGGACGGAAGGGCGAAGGTGCGCCCGGGCACTGCAGTGTCGTTTCCTCCGATCTACTACCACTCGGTGGCGGCCGAGTCCTACCAGCGCTTCTGGCATGCTCGGGACAACGGCATATTGGCGCCGGACTCTCGCTTCCTGGTCTCCATACCGACGCCCTTCAACGCGGTGAACTCGTTCGTCCAACTCGACTCGCAGGTCGAGGTCGCCTACGCCTACGAGCAGCAGCTCGCGCACAGTGTCGCGGCGATTCAGGACGCGATCCCGCCTGCCGACCTCGCGATCCAGTGGGACTTGCCCACCGAGCTGGCCACCATCGAAGGGTGGTTCGAGAATCCCCATCAGGGTGTCGAACCGATCTTCGCCGCGACGGCCCGGCTGGCGCACTGGGTTGACGACGAAGCCGACCTGACCTTCCATCTGTGCTACGGAGACTCGAAATTCGGGGCGTCGCCATTCATGGGTGACCCACCAGACGAGGCGGCGGCGACCCGCGGCGGCAGGCACATCCTGCCGCGCGACGCCACCGCCATCGTGACGCTGGCCAACGGGTTGTCGCGGCACGTCAAGCGCCGCATCGACGCGATCCAGGCGGCGACGGTGGCGAGCTGGACGAAGCGCGCGCATTGGCAGCCGTTGGCCGACCTGGCGCTAGAGCCTCACACCGAGGTCTACCTCGGTCTGCTGCATGCCGACGACGGCGCAGACGGTGCGAGGGCCCGAGCCAGCCTCGCCGCGGAGCTCCTTCCGGAGTTCGGGCTGTCCACCGAATGTGGGCTCGGCCGCCACTCCGTCGATCAACTCGAAGCCGTTCTGGTCGCGTGGCGGGAGTACGCCGCCGCTCGGGAGCCTGTGCTGGCCGTGGGATGAGTGGTTGACCTGCGCGGCGGCCGCACCTCGGGGACGGCCGTCGCGCATGGTCACATCGGCGCGTTCGCGGGTTGAAACACGCCAGTGCTGTCGGCCTCTTCCTCGGCACGGATCACGTGCACGACGGCGTTGATCAACGCCAGGTGCGTGAACGCCTGCGGGAAGTTGCCGAGGTGGCGGCCGGTGCGCGGCTCGATCTCCTCGGCGTAGAGGTGCAGTGGACTGGCGAAGGACAACAGCCGCTCGCACAGGTGCCGAGCCCTGCTCACCTCGCCGATCTCGACGAGCGCCGACACCAGCCAGAACGAGCAGATCGTGAAGGTGCCCTCTTCGCCAGAAAGTCCGTCGTCGGTCTCGTCGGTCCGGTAGCGGAGAACGAGGCCATCGTCAGTGAGCTCGTCGGCGATTGCCAGCACCGTCGCCCGCAACACCGGATCATCGGACGGGAGGAACCGCACCAGGGGAACCAGAAGCAGCGACGCATCGAGCGCGGGGTCGCCGTAGCGCTGCGTCAGGACACCGCGATGGTCGACGCCGTTGGCGAGCACGTCGGCCTTGATCTCATCGGCGATCTTCCGCCATTGCTGGGCATAGGACTTCTCACCCTGTATGTCAGCGAGTTTTGAGCCGCGGTCCAGTGCCACCCAGCACATCACCTTGCTGGAGGTGAAGTGTTGCGGTTCACCGCGCACCTCCCAGATGCCGCGGTCGGGTTCGCGCCAGTGCTTGATGGCTTCTTCGACCTGGCTCTTCAGCACCGGCCATAGCATCTCGGGAATCTGTTCGCGCGACTTCGCGTGTAGATAGACCGAGTCGAGCATGGTTCCCCAAATGTCATGCTGCACTTGGTCGAACGCGCCATTTCCGATGCGGACCGGACGAGCATTGTCGTAACCGGACAGGTGATGGAGCTCGTCTTCGACGAGGCTGCGCTCACCACCGACGCCGTACATCACCTGAAGTGGGTGGCGTTCACCGTTGTTGACGCCCGAGACGTCGGCGATGAATGCGAAGAAGTCATCGGCTTCACGATCGAGACCGAGCGTGTAGAGGCCCCACAGTGCGAAGGTCGAATCGCGTACCCACGCGTAGCGGTAGTCCCAATTTCGCTCGCCCTGAGGCGTTTCCGGCAGCGACGTCGTGCTCGCTGCAAGGAGCGCGCCGGTTGGCGAGTACGTCAAACCCTTCAGCGTCAGCGCGCTGCGCTGGAGATAGGACCGCCACGGATGGTCGGGGAAGTCGCCGATGTTGATCCACTGGCGCCATGCCTCACTGGTCTTCCACATCTTGTCGGTGGCTTCTTCGTACGTCTGAGGGGCAGGATGCTTGGACCAGCTCAACGCGACGAAGACGTTGTCGCCCTCGGTGAGGCGGGTCCGTGCCCGTGCCTCGTGGCCCTCTAGACCGATCCGCAGGTTCGTCGTCAAACGCAGCGTGGGATTCGCCTCGGGATCCTTGCTTGCGCGGGCGATGGCCTCGCCGTAGGCAGCAGCCGAGTACTCCCACGTCGCCGCCTGTCGGTGATAGTCGAAGGCGGGTTCGCAGCTCATCACCAGCTCGACGACGCCGCTCACACATCGGACGGTCCGCAAGAGGATGTGCTCGGCATCCCAGTCCATCGGGGTGCGGCGGTGCGTCCGCGACCGGGTGTCGATGTCGTGCCACGGACCCATCACCAGCGCATCGCGCACGATCACCCAGCCGGTGTGGGTCTGCCAGGTCGTCTCCAGGATGAGGCTGCCGGGAAGATAGCGGCGCGCCGCGGGCACCGTCACGCCGTACGGGCTGAGCCGGAAGTGCCCGGCGCCGCGGTCGAGGATTGCCCCGAACACGCTCGGTGAATCCGGTCGTGGAACGCACAGCCACTCGACGGCCCCTGCCGACGAGACGAGGCAGGTGTTCTCGCAGTCGGAAAGGAATGCGTAGTCGGCGATCGGCGGGAACGGATTACGCAGCGGTCCGCTCGGCAAGTAGGGCACCGAGGTGGTTACGGCGAACGGGGCCTCTGGCTCGCTGCCGTTGGAGGAGGCGTCGTCGGAGGCTTCGGTGTGTTCCAGAACCATCCCGACATCATCGACTGCGCAGGTACCTGGCGTCTACCTGTGGCGCATGGCGGCGTGGCGGGCGTTTCGGCGAGGTGATCGTAGGCTGGACACGATGAGCGGCATTACGAAGTTCCTGAATTGGTGGGACGGCGTCGAACTGTGGCTCTCTGGGCTCGGCTTCGTCGCCCAGTCCGTCATCGTGATGCCCGTGGTGCTTGCGCTTGCATACGGGATCGCGGTGGTGCTCGATGGGGCACTTGGCAACGGGATTGCGCTATTGCGTCGCACGCTGCACGAGGAAGCAGACGACGCGTGAACGGGCTGCCCCGGTCGCGCGTAACGCTGGTTCTAGTGGCCCTGATAGTGCTCGTGATCGCCATGTGGCTGTTCACCCGTTGACGTCAACGACAAAATCATCCAGTCGCCGGGGTACCACCCTGTAAGCACTCTGCTACAGTTCCCGCCATGCAAGCAGCGTCCGGCACGACTGAGGGTCACGTCGTGGCCCTCATCGCCGTGGGTAGTTGCGCTGTTGCAGACGTTCACTGTTGTCGCTGACTCCAACCGTTTCGCGGTTTGGTGTCAGTAGTGGCTGTTCGTATGCCTAGGTACTGAATCCAACGCCTTGCCGTCGAGACGGAATCCCGTTATTCGAAGCCGCAAGGAAAGGTCAATCAGTGCAAATCCCCAAGCTCAACCCGATCAGGTCATGGAAGACCGTGGGCGTCGTGGCCGTGGCGGCCAGCCTAGTGGCCGCCTGCGGTGGCGGTGGTTCCAGCGACGTCGCCGGTAGTAGCGGTGCTCCGAAGGCCGACACCACGCTGACCCTGGTCGCCTATGCGGTGCCACAACCGGGCTGGGACAAGATCATCCCGGCGTTTGCGGCCACCCCCGAGGGCAAGGGCGTCGCGGTGACCGCATCGTACGGTGCCTCCGGTGACCAGTCCCGCGGCGTGGCCGACGGCAAGCCTGCCGACATCGTGAACTTCTCGGTCGAGCCCGACGTGACCCGCCTCGTGAAGGCCAACAAGGTCGCCAAGGACTGGAATGCGGACGCCACCAAGGGAATTCCGTTCGGGTCGGTCGTAACGCTGCTCGTGCGCAAGGACAATCCGAAGAACATCAAGGACTGGGACGACCTGCTTCAGCCCGGCCTAGAGGTCGTTACTCCAGATCCACGTAGCTCGGGTTCGGCGAAGTGGAACCTCTTGGCGCCCTACGCCGCCAAGAGCGACGGCGGCAAGAATCCGCAGGCGGGTCTGGACTTCATCAACAAGTTGGTCACGGAGCACGTCAAGACGCGGCCAGGCTCCGGCAAGGACGCCACCACCGTATTCCTCCAGGGCACCGGTGACGTGCTGATCAGCTACGAGAACGAGGCGATCAACACCGAGCGGCAGCATCCGAACGACGGATACACCCACATCACCCCGCCCGATACGTTCAAGATCGAGAACCCGGTGGCCGTCGTGTCGACCAGCAGCCACCTCGACCAGGCCACCGCGCTGAAGAACTTCCTCTTCACCCCCGAGGGCCAGAAGCTATGGGCTGAAGCCGGTTTCCGTCCCGTTGATCCGTCCGTTGCGAAGGACTTCGCCTCGGACTTCCCGACACCGGCGACGCTTCGCACCATCGCCGATCTCGGCGGCTGGAGTGCAGTCGATCCGGCGCTGTTCGACAAGGACAACGGCTCCATCACCAAGATCTACAAGCAGGCCACTGGATGACAGCTGCGATAGACCCGAATCCGGAGGCCGTCCGTCCCGAGCTTGACACCGTCAAGCCGGGCCGGCCGGCCGGCCGGTCGAGGGGGAACCGTTACGGGAGTACGTCGCTGCGCGTCGGCGTCGCCTCCATCTGGTTGAGCGTCATCGTCTTGCTGCCACTGGCCGCGATCCTCTGGCAAGCGGGCGGCGGCGGATGGACTGCCTTCTACGAAGCGGTGACGTCGAACGGTGCCGTCGCGTCGTTCCGCGTCACTCTGACCATCTCGCTTGGCGTCGCGGTGGTCAACCTGTTCTTCGGTCTGTTGCTCGCCTGGGTGCTGACGCGCGACGACTTTCCCGGCAAGCGACTCGTCGACGCCGTCATCGACCTGCCCTTCGCGTTGCCCACCATCGTGGCAAGCCTGGTGATGCTCGCTCTCTACGGTCCTAGCAGCCCGGTGGGCATTCACCTCCAGCACACGAAGTGGGGCGTCGGCGTGGCCCTGCTCTTCGTGACCCTGCCCTTCGTAGTTCGGTCAGTGCAACCGGTGCTACTGGAACTCGATCGCGAAACAGAAGAAGCCGCAGCCTCCTTGGGGGCAACCAACTGGATCACGTTCACCCACGTGATCCTCCCCGCCCTCCTGCCGTCGCTACTCTCCGGTGCCGGTCTTGCGTTCTCACGAGCCATCGGCGAATTCGGCTCGGTCGTGTTGATCGGCGGCGCCATACCCGGCAAGACCGAGGTGTCGTCGCAGGCGATCCGGACGGCGATCGAAAACGACGACCCCACTGGCGCTGCCGCGATATCCATTGTGCTGCTGGTCTTCTCGTTCGTCGTGCTCTTCATCCTGCGGTTCATCGGAGCGCGGGCGGCCAAGCGCGAGGAGTTGGCCCGATGACCGTTACGCCGGTTTTCCGTTACCTGTTTCGCTTCGTGGCGCTGGCTTATCTGCTCGTCCTGCTGGTCGTACCGGTTGGCCTAATCCTCTGGCGCACCTTCCAGCCAGGGATCGGCGCGTTCTTCGCGTCGATCACGACGCCTGCCGCGATATCGGCACTGCAACTGTCGTTGTTGATCGTTGCCATAGTCGTTCCGCTCAACGTGCTATTCGGCGTACCCACGGCGCTAGTATTGGCGCGCAACAAGTTCCGCGGAAAGAACATCCTGCAAGCGGTGATCGACCTGCCCTTTGCGGTCTCGCCGGTCGTGGTCGGCGTCTCGCTGATCCTGCTGTGGGGTGCGGGCGGCGCACTCGGCTTCGTCGAGAACGACCTCGGGTTCAAGATCATCTACGCGCTGCCTGGCATCGTGCTGGCGAGCATCTTCGTCACGGTGCCATTCGTCATCCGCGAGGTGGAACCGGTTCTGCACGAACTGGGGACCGATCAGGAAGAAGCCGCGGCGACACTGGGGTCGCAGTGGTGGCAGACGTTTTGGCGCATCACGCTGCCGTCGATCCGGTGGGGGTTGACCTACGGCATCGTACTGACGGTCGCCAGAACGCTCGGTGAGTACGGCGCGGTGATCATGGTGTCCTCCAACCTGCCTGGAGAGTCGCAGACGCTGACGCTGCTCGTGTCGAGCCGCTACAACGCCAGCAACGAGTACGGGGCCTACGCCGTCTCCACCCTGCTGATGGGCGTCGCCGTCGTGGTGCTCGTCGTGCAGGTCATCCTCGATGCCCGCAGAGCGCGAGCCGCCAAATGAGGCTCAACATGACCCAAAGAAGGTGCTGGAGATGACTTCTGACAAACCCGCTCCCACTGCAGAGCGAGCAAATGCGATCACCGTGACGGGGGCCAACAAGCGCTACGGCGACTTCGTCGCGCTCGACGACATCGACTTCGTCGTACCGGAGGGTTCGCTCACCGCCCTGCTTGGACCGAGCGGCTCCGGCAAGTCCACGCTGCTTCGCGCGATCGCTGGGCTCGATCAGCCGGACACCGGCACCATCACGATTCAGGGCAAGGACGTCACCAACGTCCCGCCGCAGCGGCGGGGCATCGGGTTCGTGTTTCAGCACTACGCGGCCTTCAAGCATCTGACCGTCCGCGACAACGTCGGATTCGGGTTGAAGATCCGCAAGCGTCCCAAGGCCGAGATCAAGGACAAGGTCGACAACCTCTTGGAAGTGGTGGGGCTGGCCGGTTTCCACACGCGCTATCCGAATCAGCTTTCGGGCGGCCAGCGCCAGCGCATGGCGCTCGCCCGCGCGCTGGCAGTCGATCCGCAGGTGTTGCTGCTGGACGAGCCATTCGGCGCGCTCGACGCGAAGGTACGCGAGGACCTGCGAGTCTGGTTGCGCAAGCTGCACGACGAGGTGCACGTGACGACGGTGCTCGTCACGCACGATCAGGCGGAGGCGCTCGACGTGGCCGACCGCATCGCGGTGCTGAACAAGGGCCGCATCGAGCAGGTTGGCTCGCCGACGGCCGTATACGACAGTCCCGCAAGCACGTTCGTGATGTCGTTCCTCGGCGTCGTCTCCAGCCTCAACGGCGTCCTGGTCCGTCCGCACGACATCCGGGTGGGGCGTAGCGCCGAACTCTCGGTCCCGCCCGGCGCGGCCGACGATGCCACTCCGGTGACCCAGGCGACGATCGACCGGATCGCGATGCTCGGCTTCGAAGCGCGCGTGGAACTCACCAACACTGCCGACGGCGCACCGTTCACTGCTCAGATCACCCGCGGCGACGCGGCTGCACTTGGCCTGAAGGCAGGCGATACCGTTTACGTGCGCGCGACCAGAGTGCCCACCATCGCCGGTGAGGCGCAACGACTTCCGAGCATCGAGGAGTCATCAGCCGTATCGGTCTGACGACACCGACAGGTTTCGCTAGTGAGCTCGCCGGGCATTCCTGGCGGCTCGAGGAAGGGTGGTGCGAGGGTATGACTGCAGTCGAGGACGTAGCGACGTCGGTCGAGGAGTTGCGGCTGCTAGAGGCCGAGTCGGTACACATCATCCGTGAGGTCGTCGCAGAGTTGCAACGACCGGTCCTGTTGTTCTCGGCAGGTAAGGATTCGATCGTTCTGCTTCGTTTGGCGGAGAAGGCATTTCGGCCTTCGCCGCTTCCGTTCCCGGTCCTCCACGTCGACACCGGTCACAACTTTGAAGAGGTCATTGAGTTCCGTGACCGCCGGCTCGGCGAACACGGTCACAAGCTGATCGTCGGTTCGGTTCAGGAGTCCATCGATACCGGGCGGGTTCAAGAGGTCGGCGGTCCCGCGGGCTCGCGCAACCGGCTGCAGACCCGGACGCTGCTCGACGCGCTGGAGGCCGGTGGCTTCGACGCGGCGTTCGGAGGTGCGCGCCGCGACGAGGAACGGGCGCGAGCCAAGGAACGCATCCTGAGTTTCCGCGACGAGTTCGGCCAGTGGGATCCGCGCGCGCAGCGGCCCGAACCCTGGTCGCTGTACAACGGCCGGATCAAGAAGGGTGAACAGGTGCGGGTGTTCCCGCTGTCCAACTGGACCGAGCTGGACATCTGGCGCTACATCGAGCTGGAGGGTCTGGAGTTGCCGTCCATCTACTTCGCCCACGAGCGTGAGGTCGTCGAACGCGACGGAATCTTGCTCGCAGTCTCCGAATACGTGCAACCGAAGGCCGACGAGAAGTCTGCCGTCGAATGGGTGCGCTATCGCACCGTCGGCGACCTGACCATCACGGGTGCGGTGCGATCGCACGCCACGGACATCGCCGGGGTTATCACCGAGATCTCCGCGGCGACGGTGTCCGAACGGGGCGAGACGCGGGCAGACGACCGGACGTCGGTGGCGGCGATGGAAGACCGCAAGCGTGAGGGGTACTTCTAATGAGCGCGACCAGGCAACTTCTTCGCATCGCCACCGCGGGGTCGGTCGACGACGGTAAGAGCACGCTGATCGGTCGGCTCATGCACGACACCGACAGCCTTCCCCTCGACCACCTCGACGCCGTCACCGACTCCGAGGGTGTTGCCGATCTGGCTGCGCTGTCGGATGGTCTTCGTGCCGAACGCGAACAGGGCATCACGATCGACGTGGCGTACCGGTTCTTCTCGACGGAGGCCCGCAGCTACATCCTTGCCGACACTCCGGGGCACGAGCGCTACACCCGCAACATGTTCACAGGAGCGTCCAACGCGCACGTCGCGATTCTGCTCGTCGATGCCCGTGCAGGCGTGCTACGCCAGACCCGTCGACATGCCAGGATCGCAAAGCTGTTGGGCATCAAGCACTTCGTCGCGACAGTCAACAAGATCGACCTCGTCGACTTCGACCAGGGTCGGTTCGACGAGGTCGCCTCCGAACTGCAGCAGATGGCCACTCGCTTGGGCGGAGCCGACCTGTCCGTGATTCCCATCGCCGCGAAGCTGGGCGACAACGTCGTTCACCGGTCGGAGAACACGCCCTGGCATACCGGGCCGACGCTGCTCGAGTACTTGGAAGCCGTCGAGCTTTCGGCGCCACAACCGGAGGCGAACAAGTTACGGTTGCCCATCCAGTGGGTGTCCCGTCCCACCGACGAGCAACGACGGCGCTACACCGGCCGCCTGGCGGCCGGGACGCTGAGGGTAGGCGATTCCATCGTTTCGCTGCCCGCTGGTACACGATCCACCGTGACCGCCGTCGACACGTTGGACGATGAGCGCACGACGGCCGTGGCGCCGCTGTCGGTTTCGATCGAGCTTGCCGACGACATCGACGTAGGGCGTGGCGACGTCTTCGTCAGCGGTGCCGACGACGCGGCGTTGCCCGTGTTGGCCCGCGAGCTGGACGCAACGGTGTGCTGGTTCGCAGAGACTCCGCTTCGCGCCGGAGATCGGGTGGCGTTGAAGCAGACCACCAAGACGGTGCGGGCGACGGTGCAGGCTTTGCACACCCGCCTGGATCCCGAGACACTCGACGAGCTCGACAATCCGGTTGAATTGTCTCTCAACGATATTGGCGAGGTCACGCTGCGGACCAGTTCGGTCGTCGTCGCCGATCCCTACGCAGAAGACCGCGACAGCGGCGCATTCATATTGATCGACGAGACCTCGAACGACACCATCGGGGCTGGGACGATCCTCGAGCCGCGCGAGGTCAAGCCGGGTGCGCAGACCCGCAACGACATCCGTTGGCATCCTTCGGCATTGGATCGCAAGCATCGCTGGACGGCGACGGGTCAACGCGGTGCGACGATATGGTTCACCGGCCTGCCCGCGTCGGGCAAGTCAACGCTCGCGGTGGCCGTCGAACGCGCGCTCGTCGAATCCGGGGAGGTCGCCTACCTGCTCGACGGCGACAACATTCGACACGGGCTATCCGATGATCTGGGCTTCTCCCCAGGCGATCGCGCCGAGAACATCAGGCGTGTGGGTCATCTCACGCGGCTATTCGCCGATGCGGGAGTCGTCGCGCTGGCGTCGCTGGTGTCGCCGCTGAAGTCCGACAGGGAGATCGCACGGGCGCTCAACGACGCGGCGAAGCTGCCGTTCATCGAGGTGTACGTGGCGACGTCCCTTGCCGAGTGCGAGAGGCGGGACCCGAAGGGTCTCTACAAACGCGCTCGCGCAGGCGAACTCAACGGCCTCACTGGCGTCGACGCCCCCTACGAGGCGCCGGAGAATCCCGATCTGGTGCTCGACACGACCGGGGCCGACATCACCGACCTCGTCAAGCGGGTCATCGATCGCCTCGAGCAGGCCAGGTTCGCGTGAGCGCCGGCCCTTCCTCGACGTTGGGCGCAGCTGCACGGCAGAATGAGCGGTCGAGGAGGTGCCCGAATGGCCGACGCCGAGCGCTCTAGCGAAACGCCGCGGAAGAACGCGATCACCGTTCGCGGCGCGAACAAGCGCTACGGAGACTTCGTGGCGCTCGACAACGTCGACTTCGACGTACCCGACGGCTCGCTGACCGCTCTGCTCGGACCCAGCGGTTCAGGCAAGTCCACGCTGTTGCGTGCCATTGCGGGGTTGGATGAACCCGACACGGGCACCGTCACGATCAAGGGCGTGGACGTCACCCAGGTACCGCCTCAGCGACGGGGCATCGGCTTCGTATTCCAGCACTACGCCGCGTTCAAGCACATGACCGTTCGCGACAACGTCGCCTTCGCATTGAAGATCCGCAAACGGCCGAAGGCCGAGATCAAGGAGCGGGTCGACAACCTGCTAGAGGTGGTCGGGCTCGCGGGATTCCAGACCCGCTATCCGAATCAGCTCTCTGGCGGCCAACGTCAGCGCATGGCCTTGGCCCGCGCGCTCGCGGTGGACCCCCAAGTGCTGCTGCTCGACGAGCCGTTCGGGGCGCTCGACGCCAAGGTGCGCGAGGATCTGCGTGCGTGGCTTCGCAGGCTGCACGACGAGGTTCACGTCACCACCGTCCTCGTCACGCACGACCAGGCGGAGGCGCTGGACGTGGCAGACCGCATCGCGGTGCTCAACAAGGGCCGCATCGAGCAGATCGGTTCGCCGACCGAGGTCTATGACAGCCCGGATACCGAGTTCGTCATGTCGTTCCTCGGCGCGGTGTCGTCGCTCAACGGCACCTTGGTTCGCCCGCATGACATCCGCGTGGGTCGAAACCCCGACATGGCGATCGCCGAAACCGATAGTGGCATCGCGTCGACCGGCGTCACCCGCGCGACGATCGATCGGATCGTGATGCTGGGCTTCGAGGTTCGCGTCGAGATGACGAGCGCGGCCACGAAGGTTCCCTTCATCGCCCAGATCACTCGCGGCGACGCCGAGGCCCTCGGGCTCAGGGAGGGGGATACCGTCTACGTCCGCGCGACCCGCGTACCGCCCATCCCAGGCAGAGAGGGAGTTGACGAGAACGGTTTGCTGACGAAGGCGTAGCTCACGCGGAGGACTTGGCGCAAGACCTAGCGGGGCGGGTCCCCTCGCCATTGGAAGCTGTTGACGTACTTGCCCATGTCCAAGGCGAGCTGGAAGTTCGCACCGGACGGGTGGCCGGAGCCGAAGTCCGGGCTGAACTCTCGGTAGGGCCCCGCGGCAACGGCTATCAGCGCGAAGTCGTTCTTGATGCCGACCATCACCATGACGCGGCTGCGGCCGTCATTTCCGATGCCGGTGGCGGGGAAGATGTCGTCCACTTCGCCATATCCGACCTGGTAACCCACCTGCGCGTTGGGAATCTCGTAGGCGAAAGTGGCGTCGGGGTAGTCCCGTCCGATCAGTTGTTCGGCAATCTGGCGCGGGGTCTGCCCGTTCGCGGGCTTGCCGAACAGCCGGAGAGTGCCGCCGTCGCCCGCTTGGAGGTCCAGGTTCACGCCTTCGTCGTCGAAGGTGGCCTCGTACGCCGTGTCAGGGCCGGGATAGGCCACAGAAAAGTCGCCGCTTGCCGGGGTGAACCGCGGGTTCGTTGAGACCGGCTTGGCGATCGGTGGGCTCCCGCAGTCGGGCGGGCACACGACGACTGCCTCCGGAGGCGTGATCGCCGCAGCAAGCCCCACGGATGAGGCCATCACGACGGCCGCGCCGAACCCGACGATCGCGAGCAGTCGGACCGTAGACGTGGCGCGGACCGCAGGTGCCACGTACGACGAATCGGGCGTCGAATAGCCACGCCATTCGGGAAGCGCAGCCGTATTGGGTTCAGTGGTCATCGGAAGCGGAAGCGGAAGCTGGAATGGGCCGGATCGCACGTCGGGCCGCGCGAGACGTGCGGGAGGCGGCGTGGGCAGCCGCCCCGCAGCTAGGGCAGAAGGGCATGTCGGGCACCACGAGTTCGCACTGTGGGCACAGCACCGGTTCGTCGGGGGCTGCCGTGTCGGGCGCCTCGTACAGCAGAGTGCAATGGATGAACACCCGCGCGACGTACAGCGACGCCACCGCAAGAAGGGCGTACCCGCCCATGACCACATTGCGCGACAGCGGGAAGAATTCGAGGAGTCCCATCAGTAGGTAGACCATCACCCCGATGGCGACCGCTGACAGTATCGATGCGTACCGGGGTGGTCGCAGCGCGGTGTCTTCGCGGCGGCTGAACCATAGTGCTGCGCCGATCGTGCCGCCCACGGCCGCGGCGGTCAGCGGTACCGCGACACCTTGGATGGCGCCGGCGATCACCAGATGGATCCCTGGGCGCCCGTCGTCGTCCACCAACCCGTCGGCCAACTGGGGCGCCAACCGCGTGATGTTGGACGCCGCCGCGAAGCTGAGCGCGCCAAGCGAGCCAAGGACGAAGCCGTCCATGGACTCGCGCGCGCCTGAACGGACCGCTGGCGCCATTCGTATCGCGACGATGGGGGCGAGCATCAGAAGCAGGTATGTCAGGGGAATCGCCAAATCCACGATCAGGAGCTTGACCGTGCTCAACGGCAAGCCCAGTGCATCATCGTCGGTGTACGCAGCGGCGGCGTCTGCGCCGAACGCCCACCCGATTCCGAGCACGCTGCCCATCACTACGGCGGCGGCAAGTGTGCGCAACCCGAGGTCGGCAACGGCGTCGGTCTCGCGGAGGTAGGCGATGAACACGACGGGCAGACCGAAGCCGACCAATCCGATCAACGGAGCCTGCAAACCCGTCGCCGCTGCGATCACCAACAGACCGATCACCACGACCAACGCCGCAAGGAACGCGGGCCGGACGCGCCGCGGGAGCGTCGGGAACAGGGTGCTCGTCAACGACGGGCTCCACAACCGTTCGGTCGGTGCGGCCGCGTACGCGGATGCGCGCAACCAGTCGGCACCGTCGCCTCGCCGTCGGAACATGGTCGCACCGCAGTGTCCGCAGAACTCGCCGGTCGGCACCTCCCGGTGGCATACGCGGCAGTTCATCGAGGTGCAACTCCTCTTTGGATGTCCAGGAAGTCCGTGACGAGATCGGCAACGTTGGGGCTACCCAGCCCGGTCACCATGTCATAGCCGGGAACCGACATGTCGACGGCGTTGCCGCCAAGGCTCACGTCGCGAAATCCGGGGGCGTTCGCACCAGCTGCAATGCGGTAGAGCATGGGATTGACGTCACCAACGAGGTGGCCGCCGTGAGCAAGCAGATACTGGTTCATCAGCGCCGTCATGGCCGCCCAAATCGGTGCCGCTTGCGAGGTGCCTGCGCCAACGAGGTCCTGGCCGTCGAATCTGATCCTCACACCCGTGAACGGGTCGGCGAGGGCAGAGACGTCGGGTGTCAACCTGCGCATGTCGGTGTCGCGATCGGCGGATACCCGCTGTTGCCAGACTGGGCGGGGAAAGAGCTTCGACACCCCGCCGCTGGTGCCCTGCGACAACGGTGAGTCCACCCATGCCTGCTCGGCCAGCCAACGCCCCTCGGCGTCCGTCGAAAGAGTGGTTCCGCCAACGGAAGTCATGGCGGGTAGCGAGGAGACGGCGTCCAGCCCGACGTCGTCGGGCCCAGGGGGAGCCGACCAATTGGGGCCGCCCTTGCATTCCAGGCCGCCAGTGTCACCGGTGGCGTCGAATGCCGTCGTGCCACTGCGGTGCGCCCGCTCTAGTGCTGACTGAACGGGCCGAAGGTCGGTTGCGGTGAGCAGCGCGTCGCAGCCCCAACCGATCGACAGGCTCCAGACCGCGCCGGGGTACTGGCGAGTCGTCGCGTCGAACATGGCGGCGATCTTCTCGTAGGCGCCGCCGCCCTCGACCGTGGGCCTGGCGTTGACGACGACCTTCTGGGCGTCAGGCGCGATCGCATGTACGACTTCGAGGTCCATGACGGTCTCGGCGCGCGATTCGCTTGGCTGGCCTCCGATCAGGATCGGTCGCAACGGCGGCAGGCCTGACATCTGGGTGAACTCGTCGAGGTCCTTTTGGTCGTAGCCGCTGAACGCGAAGATGACGATCGTCTGGCCTTTGCCGGTAAAACCCTGCGCAGCAAGGGGGCTCGCGTTGTAGGCGGTCAACAGGGCGGGAGGTGTCAAGCCCTGGCGCGGCACGTCGAGGGGAAGGGGAAGCAGTCGTGGGCTCTGCTCGCGATGCGGGGTGAAGCCGAGGATGCGTCCGAGATCGGCGACCGAGCCGCGGATCGCCGTCGGAACCTCCGGCTGCTGCGCCGAGGCGTAGAACACCTGACCCTGCTTGCCGCGGTAGTCGTGAATCGATACGTCGAAGGCGTCGGCGACGCGCGGTGCAGCGCCCTCGACGACGGCCCACCTCTCGCCCTGCTGCCAACGCACGGCGAGGTTCCTGCTCGCGGCCCACCGCAGCAGCTGCTCGGGCTGCATCGAGTCGCGAAGGGCGACCGTAAGCTGAGCCCGATCGGTGCGAGATGGGCCGAGATCGGTCGAGGCGCCCAAGAGAAGGGCGTAGGGGCCGCCGATGATCCCGGCGCTGATCGTCGTCGGCCAGATACGGTGAGCCGCTCCGAGGAGAACTGTTGCCGCAGCAAACACGGCAACGAGGCAGCAGCCCGCCAGGCGCGCCAAGAACCGATATCGGACGATCACGTCAATATTTTGCCACAGAGCCAGCAAACGTGGTGAAAGCTTAGGCAGCGACCGTGAGCGACTGTGCCTCGTCGAATCGGTCGAGAAGGGCGGCGGCCACCAGGTTGTGGGCGCCCAGTGGCTCGGCCATCGGAATGCCCAAGTCGGCAGCGGTTCCCGCCACCCGATCGGTGATCTGACCACGAGCTAGGAACCACGGCGCCACGACCAGCCGGCGAGCACCTCTCCTGCGCAGCCGTTCGGCGACTTCCGCAACGGTCGGGCGAGGTCCGGTGGCGAAGGCCACGTCGACACCGGCCCACCGCGATCGTGCAGCCAGTGCGCTTGCGACCGTAGAGGTACGCGCATTGGCAGAGTCGTCCGACGAGCCCACCGCGACGACGATCACGCCGAGATCCCGCTGGTCGGCGGACGCGCCCACCTGTGCCAGTCGCTGCCCGAGAAGCGTGACGAGCGCCGGATCCTCACCAAGCACGTCTGCCTGCCTGGCCGTCGCGCCGGAAGCGCGGATCACCTCTGGCAGGTCCACCCTGGCGTGGAATGCGTCGGCCAGCAACATCGGCACGACGACGGCAGAGCTCCTCTGCCGCGATACGTCGGCAAGGACGTCGCCGACGAACGGGGCCGAGTGCGCGAGGAAGGCAGCGTGCACGTCGAGCCGTGGACGAAGCCGGCGGATCCTCCCCGCGAGAGCGTTGGCAACCGCGACAGAGCGCGGGTCGGCGCTTCCGTGAGCCGCGAGGATCAGCCTCGGCGGGCAGGAGCGAAGCGACCAGGGATTCAGCCCAGCGCTCACGACGCGTGCAGTCCGCACTCCGTCTTGGCCTGCCCGGCCCAGCGGCCGCTGCGCGGATCGGCGCCGTCGATCGGCTTGGCGGTGCACGGTGCGCATCCGATCGACGGATAGCCCTCGTAGACGAGGGGATTGACCAGAATTCCCTGATCGTCGATGTAGTTCTGCATCTCGTCGTCTGTCCACGCGGCTAGCGGGTTGATCTTCACCAGACCGAACGCCTCGTCGAAGCTGATCAGTGGCGCGTTGGCGCGCGTCGGCGCCTCCACCCGGCGGATGCCGGTCACCCATGCCGAATAGCCCTTGAGTGCTTTGCCCAATGGTTCGACCTTGCGCATCCGGCAGCATTCGCCTGCGTCGCGTGCGAAGAGGTCCTTGCCGAACAACGCGTCCTGTTCGGCGACAGTGTGCTCGGGCGTCACGTTGATGACCTTGACGTTGTAAACCGCCTCGACGGCGTCGCGCGTACCGATGGTCTCCACGAAGTGATAGCCGGTGTCGAGGAACATCACGTCGACACCGGGGCGCACCTTGGCGGCCAGGGCCACCAGCACCGCATCCTGCATGTTGGACGCCACGATGTAGTCACCCGGGAAGTTCCGATCGGTCCAGCGCAGCAAGTCCATCGCGTTGGCGCCGTCAAGTTCCTTGGCGCCGCGCGCAGCGATTCCCCGAAGGTTCTCCTCGGTCATCGACGTCTCTTCACTCACCTGTGTCATCCGTGCTCTCCGCTCCTCGCGCAAGCGTTCATCGCAAGTCCGCCTCGTCCGCTCGTACTGCCCACGTAGCGAAACGCTCGCCGTGCTCGCGTTGTTTCACGAAATTGCGAACGACCCGCTCTATGTAGTCCCCAAGCTCGGTGGACGTCACCTTGTGCTGGCGAAGTTTGCGTCCGAATCCGCTGTCCAGACCGAGGCTCCCGCCGAGGTGCACCTGGAAGCCCTCGACCGGGCCGTCGCCGTCGTCAACCATCTGACCCTTGAAGCCGATGTCGGCGACCTGGATGCGAGCGCAGGAGTTGGGGCAGCCGTTGATGTTGATCGTGATGGGCACGTCGAGCTGGGCGTTGATGTCGTCCAGCCGCTTCTCCAAATCGGGGGCCAGCGTCTGCGAGCGCTTGCGGGTCTCGGCGAAGGACAGCTTGCAAAACTCGATTCCGGTGCAGGCCATGAGGTTTCGTCGCCAATGCGAAGGTTGTGATGGCAAGCCGAGTGCGTCGAGTCCGTCGCGAAGGGCGTCCAGTTTGTCGTCGGCGACGTCCAGGATCACCAGCTTCTGGTACGGCGTGAACCGGATGCGATCCGAGCCCGCCGCCTCGGCGAGATCGGCGACCTTCGACAGGATCGTGCCCGAAACGCGACCAGCGATCGGGGCGACTCCGATCGCGTTGAGTCCGTTCTTCAGGCGTTGTACGCCGACGTGATCGATGGGGCGCGTGACCGGCGTCGGTGCGGGACCGTCGATCAGAGGCCTCTTCAGGTACTCCGTCTCGAGAACTTCCCTAAACTTCTCTACGCCCCAGTCCTTGACGAGGAACTTCAGCCGCGCCTTGGCCCGCAGCCTGCGATAGCCATAGTCGCGGAAGACGGAGACCACGGCCTCCCACACGTCGGGGACCTCGTCGAGGGGCACCCACGCGCCGACCCGCTGGCCGAGCATCGGGTTCGTCGAAAGACCGCCGCCGACCCACAGGTCGAAGCCAGGCCCGTGCTCCGGATGGTTCACCCCGATGAACGCGACGTCGTTGACCTCGTGGACCACGTCCTGAAGGCCCGAGATCGCCGTCTTGAACTTGCGCGGCAGATTGGAGTACTCCTTCTTGCCGATGTAGCGCTTGACGATCTCGTCGATCGCTGGCGTGCCGTCGATCACCTCGTCGAGCGACTCGCCCGCCAGAGGTGAGCCGAGCACGACGCGGGGGCAGTCACCGCACGCCTCGGTGGTCTGCAGGCCAACTTCGTCGAGGCGGCGCCAGATCTCCGGCATGTCCTCGACGCGGATCCAGTGGTACTGCACGTTCTCGCGGTCGGAGATGTCTGCGGTGTCGCGCGCGAACTCCGTCGAGATGCCGCCGAGGGTGCGCAGGGCCGCTGCAGTGAGCGCGCCGCCATCACAGCGCACCCTGAGCATGAAGAACTCGTCTTCGAGCATGTCGGTGTTGTCGTCGCCGGTCCATGTGCCGTCGAAGCCAGGCTTGCGCTGCGTATAGAGCCCCCACCAGCGGAAACGACCGCGAAGGTCACCCTTGTCGATGGACTCGAAGCCGCCCTTGGCGTAGATGTTCTCGATGCGTGCCCGCACGTTGAGCGGATTGTCGTCCTTCTTGGACTGTTCGTTTGCATTGAGCGGCTCGCGGTATCCGAGCGCCCACTGTCCTTCGCCCTTGGGACGCTTCGTTTTCGCAGGCGCCCCGGACGACGTGTTCCGTGCGGTGGTCATGTGGCGTGTGGCTCCTTACGGGAGCCGGCTCGTCGGGTCGCGCGCAATCACCGGTGGCTGTCCGGCGGCGCAGATCCGCGGCCAGCTGTGAGTCAGGTGGGCAGGTCTACGGCGTCAAGGCCGACAGGTACAGCTACAGACGCGCTTGAAGTCGACATGCCGCCGGGCCACCAGCGAGACGCGGGCGGTCGACATACGGGCGGCGGTCACGTCCGCCATTGTGCCACGACCGCACCCAATCGCCCCAACCGGGCCATACTTCGGCTCACCACGAGCAAAACCCTGCCTACGGCCCCGCACTGGCAGGGCGCCGATTTCGTCGCAGGACCGGGCGGCGGGGACACTGGAGCGATGACGGTCCGATCGGCTCCCAGTGCGCTGCCGGACCTGCGTGCCAGCCCGGGGAGTCCCTTCGGCATCTATGTTCACGTGCCGTTCTGCGCCACGCGCTGCGGTTACTGCGACTTCAACACCTACACACCCGCGGAACTCGGCGGCGCGAATCCCGACGGATGGATGACGGCCCTGCGGGTGGAATTGGGCCTTGCCGCCGCACAGCTCGGTGTCGCCCCGCCGGTGCAGACAGTCTTCGTCGGCGGAGGAACTCCGTCACTGCTAGGGGGCGTCGGGTTGGCGTCCGTCCTCGATGCCGTCCGCGATCACTTCGTGCTGGCCGCCGACGCCGAGGTGACCACGGAGGCCAACCCCGAGTCGACGTCGCCCCGGCTATTCGCGGAGCTGCGCGCCGCCGGCTTCAACCGAATCTCCCTCGGGATGCAGTCGGTCGCGCCGCACGTTCTGGCAACGCTTGACCGCGTGCATTCGCCTGGGCGATCCCTTGCCGCCGCGGCGGAGGCCAGGGCCGAGGGCTTCGACCATGTCAACCTCGACCTCATCTATGGCACACCAGGGGAGAGCGACGACGACCTACGCAGCTCGGTACACGCGGCAATCGGGGCAGGCGTCGACCACGTCTCGGCGTACGCGCTCGTCGTCGAGGCGGGCACCGCACTGGCACGTCGGGTGCGCATGGGACAGATCGCCTCACCCGACGACGACGTGCTCGCGCAGCGATACGAACTCGTCGACGCGGCACTACGCGACGCTGGCTTCGACTGGTACGAGGTCTCCAACTGGAGTCGTCCAGGAGGGGAGTGCCAACACAATCTGGGTTACTGGGCAGGCGGCGAATGGTGGGGCGCGGGTCCGGGAGCGCACGGATACCTTGGCGCCACCCGCTGGTGGAACGTCAAGCATCCAGGCGCATACGCCAAGTCGCTGGCCGAGCCACGGCTTCCGGTCGGCGACTTCGAGGTGCTCGACGCCGCGGAGCGGCACACCGAGGAGGTCATGCTGCGGCTTCGGCTGAGAAGCGGACTGCCCCTTGGCGTGCTGAACGCCGCGGAGAGAGGCAGGGCCGACGTGGCCGTCGCCGACGGTCTAGTCGAACGCGGTGCAGAGAACCTGGTGCTGACGGACCGCGGGCGGCTTCTCGCCGACGCCGTGGTGCGCCAGATTCTGGTCGACTAGCCGAAGGGGGCTGAACGAAGCTCGATCTGTTGGTCGAGTGGCAGGTCCATGTCGTAGACCCGCGCGTGCAAGACGGCGCGGTTGCGCAGCGCAGCACGCACCGCGCGATGTAGGCCGTCGTCGAGATAGATGACGCCCTGCCACCGCACTGCGTGAGGAAACAGGTCGCCGTAGAAGGTCGAATCCTCGGAAAGAAGGCGATCCAGTGCAAGCACCGTCGTCGTGGTCACCAATTCGTCGAGCCGGATCTGGCGAGGGGGAATCTGAGCCCACTGTCGATACGACAGCCCGTGATCCGGATAGGGCTTGCCGTCAAGGACTCCCTTGAAGATCATCGACGCATCCTCGCCGTGTTGTGCTCGGGCGACGACGGCGACATGGGACATGAGGCTAGTCCGCTCAAGCGAAATTGCCACCGGAGGCGTCACATCCACGAGGTTGAGCGCATCAGTTCGTCCACGACCGTCGGCACCCCTCGATCGCACCAAAATCGGTTGGGCGGTGTCGGTGTGGCGCGGCACCCTAAAATGAGCGAAGTAATGGCAAGTTTCCGGGGCGAACGAGGGGTGAACGAATGAGTAGTGCCGACGATCGGCGCTTCGAGGTGCTCCGCGCCATCGTGGCGGATTTCGTCGCCACTCAGGAGCCCATCGGGTCCAAGTCGCTCGTCGAACGGCACAACCTCGGCGTGTCAAGCGCGACTGTGCGCAATGACATGGCCGTGCTCGAGGCAGAGGGCTACATCGCCCAGCCGCACACCAGTTCCGGCCGCGTGCCCACCGAGAAGGGCTACCGCGAATTCGTCGACCGTCTCGAAGACGTCAAGCCGCTGTCGGCCAGCGAGCGACGCGCGATCCTCACGTTCCTCGAGTCGGGTGTCGATCTCGACGACGTGTTGCGCCGCGCCGTGCGTCTGCTCGCCCAGCTCACCCGCCAGGTCGCGATCGTCCAGTATCCGACGCTGTCGACGTCGTCGGTTCGACACCTCGAGGTCGTCGCGCTGACTCCAGCCCGGTTGCTGCTGGTCGTCATCACCGAGGCGGGACGAGTAGACCAACGCATCGTCGAGCTGGGCGACGCCATCGACGATCAGCAGGTGGCGCAACTCCGCGACCGACTCGGACAGGCCATGGAGGGCAAGCCGCTGTCCGTCGCGTCGGTCGCCGTCGCCGATCTGGCCACGAACCTCGACGGTCACGGCGGCATCGGTGACGCGCTCGGCCGTGCGGCGACGGTGTTGTTGGAGACGCTCGTCGAACACACCGAGGAACGCTTGCTGCTGGGCGGCACGGCCAATCTGACGCGCAACACCGCGGACTTCGGCGGCTCGCTCCGTTCGGTGCTGGAAGCGCTGGAGGAGCAGGTCGTCGTCTTGAAGCTGCTTGCCGTTCAACAGGAGGCCGGTAAGGTCACGGTACGCATCGGGCACGAAACCGAAGCCGAGCAGATGCTGGCGACGTCGGTCGTCAGCACCACCTACGGCAGCTCGGGCAAGGTGTATGGCGGCATGGGTGTGGTCGGCCCCACACGAATGGACTATCCGGGAACCATTGCCAACGTTGCCGCGGTTGCTTTGTACATAGGTGAAGTCTTGGGCACCCGCTAGCGGTCTGAATCGGACCGCGATTGCGGCTGGAAGTCTTTGGAAGGGTTTGGCGTGGCACGCGATTATTACGGCCTGCTCGGTGTGAGCGAGGGCGCGAGCGATTCGGAGATCAAACGCGCGTATCGCAGGCTCGCGCGCGAGTTGCATCCCGACGTCAACCCCGACGAGGCGGCGCAAGCCCGCTTCCACGAGGTGAAGGTCGCCTACGAGGTGTTGAGCGATCCCGAGAAGCGCCGCATCGTCGACCTCGGGGGTGACCCGAATGAGAACACCGCGATGGGAAACGGTTTCAGCGGGTTCGGCGGGCTGGGTGACGTCATCGGCGCCTTCTTCGGTGCTGGCGCGGGGTCGCGCGGCCCCATCGGACGCGTCCGGCCCGGTTCCGACTCGCTGCTGACAGTGGGCCTCGACCTCACCGAGTGCGCAACGGGCGTGACCAAGCAGGTGACCGTCGACACCGCAATTCTGTGCGACCTGTGTCATGGCAAGGGCACCCACGGCAAGTCCGAGCCGGTCGCATGTGATACCTGCGGCGGCCACGGCGAGGTGCAGAGCGTGCAGCGGTCACTGCTCGGTCAGGTGATGACGTCACGGCCGTGTCCGGTCTGCCGCGGCGTTGGCGAGATCATCCCCGACCCGTGCCATCGCTGCGGCGGCGACGGGCGCGTACGCGCACGCCGCGAGGTCAGCGTCAAGATGCCAGCAGGAGTCGGCGAGGGCATGCGGGTGAGACTGGCGGCGCAGGGTGAGGTCGGCCCAGGCGGCGGTCCGGCCGGTGACCTGTACGTCGACGTCAGGGAGCAGCCACACGAGCACTTCGTGCGTGACGGCGACGACCTGCACTGCAGCATTTCGGTGCCGATGGTCGACGCCGCGCTCGGCACCACGGTCACCGTCGACGCGATTCTCGACGGACCTACGGAGATCACCATCGGCGCAGGCACTCAGCCTGGGTCGATCACCACGTTGCGGGGTCACGGCATGCCCCACCTCCGCTCCGGTGTTCGCGGCGACCTGCACGTTCACGTGGAAGTCGTGGTGCCCACTCGACTCGATCACCACGACATCGAGTTGCTGCGCAAGCTCAAGGAGAACCGGACGCGCGACGTCGCGGAGGTGAAGTCGACCCAATCGCAGGCGGGCGGCGGACTATTCAGCCGACTGCGGGAAACGTTCACTGGCCGATAGACACTGCTCATGAGCAGAGCGCTGTTCTACGTCGACGCGGTGCCCGAGGTCGGCGGAGTCGTGGTCGTCGACGGCGACGAGGGCTTCCACGCCGCCAATGTGCGTCGTATCCGTGTCGGTGAAGAAATCGATCTCTCCGATGGAGACGGCGAGGTGGCGCACTGTGTCGTAGAGGACGTGGTGAAGGGGCGGTTGTCGGCCAGGGTGCGCACCCGTCGAAGCGTCGATCCGCCCAGGCCCGCCGTCACGGTGGTGCAGGCTCTGCCCAAGTCCGATCGATCCGAGCTGGCCATTGAGCTGGCCACGGAGGCGGGCGCCGACGCATTCGTGGCGTGGCAGGCCGAGCGCTGCGTGGCGAGGTGGGAAGGGTCGGCCAAGGTCGAAAAGGGGCTGCAGCGCTGGCGGGCGGTCGCGCGGTCGGCGGCCAGGCAATCCCGTCGACCCCGTGTTCCCACGGTCGCGTTGGCGACGCGGACCGCCGATCTGTTGACGACGGTGGCCAGTGCAACGCAGGGCGCAGGCGTGGTCTTGGTGCTGCATGAGTCGGCGACCGCTCCGTTGGCGAAAGTTCCTCTAGAGCAAGCGGATTCAGTCATGCTCGTCGTCGGTCCAGAGGGTGGGATCAGCGAGGGCGAGATCGCTGCGTTGACCGACGCGGGTGCCTTGGCCGTGCGGTTGGGGCCGACGGTATTGCGGACGTCGACCGCCGCAGCCGTCGCACTGGGTGCGCTTGGCGTGCTGACCCCACGGTGGGACTAGTCCGATGGGCATTGGGGTCTGACGGTGACCGGCGGTAAACTCGCTGGGCAGCATTTTCAGAAGTTGTTGGGCGATCACCAGCCAGAGCCCAGAAAGCAGGTACAGAACACCACGTGACACCCCGCGAGACGAACGCCGCCTCGTCCCCGTCGGCCCCCGACTCGGTCGTACGAAGCAGCATCGATGTTCCGCCTGACAGCGTGGTGGGCCTACTCGGCTCGGCCGACGGAAACTTGCGTGCGCTCGAACGCCTCCTTGCCGCTGACATCCACGTCCGCGGCAACACGTTCACGTTCTCAGGAGAACCCGCCGACGTCGCACTCGCCGAGCGTGTGGTGTTCGAGCTCGCCGCCGTCGTGGCGAGCGGTCAAACCCTGACCCCCGACGCAGTCCGCCACAGCGTCGCCATGCTGACGGGCGGCGACGAGGAGTCACCGGCGGAGGTGCTCACCCTCGACATCCTTTCGCGGCGTGGCAAGACGATTCGGCCGAAGACGCTGAACCAGAAGCGCTATGTCGACGCCATCGACGCGCACACCATCGTGTTCGGGATAGGTCCCGCCGGTACGGGCAAGACGTACCTCGCCATGGCGAAGGCTGTCAGCGCGCTGCAGACCAAGCAGGTTTCGCGCATCATTCTGACCCGCCCCGCCGTGGAAGCCGGTGAGCGCCTTGGCTTTCTGCCTGGCACGCTGAGCGAGAAGATCGATCCCTATCTACGGCCGCTCTACGATGCGCTGCACGACATGATGGATCCCGAACTGATTCCAAAGCTGATGAGCGCCGGGGTAATCGAGGTGGCGCCGCTGGCGTACATGCGGGGTCGGACGCTTAATTCTGCCTTCATCATTCTCGACGAGGCGCAGAACACCACGCCCGAGCAGATGAAGATGTTCCTGACCCGCTTGGGATTTGGCTCGAAGATGGTGGTCACCGGCGACGTCACCCAGGTCGATCTGCACGGCGCGAAGTCGGGTCTGCGCGCGGCAACCGAGATCCTCGACAACATCGACGACATCCACTTCGCCGAGCTCACGTCTGCCGACGTGGTGCGCCACCGGCTCGTGTCGGAGATCGTCGACGCGTACTCGAGGGCAGAGGCGCCCGCCGCCCTGAATCGGGCCGAGCGTCGATCCGGAACTGGACGGCCGCGCCGGTGAGCATCGAGGTATCCAACGAGTCGGGGATCGACGTCTCCGAGACCGAACTCATCAGCGTGGCCAAGTTCGTGCTCGCGAAGATGGACGTGAATCCCGCGGCCGAGTTGTCGATGGTGCTGCTGGACACGCCTGCCATGGCGGACCTGCACATGCGGTGGATGGATCTGCCAGGCCCGACCGACGTCATGAGCTTTCCGATGGACGAACTCGAACCTGGCGGTCGGCCCGATGCGCCAGAGCCGGGTCCGTCGATGCTCGGGGACATCGTGTTGTGCCCCGACTTCGCCGCGAAACAGGCTGACAAGGCTGGACATTCGTTGGGCCACGAGCTCGCGTTGCTGACGGTGCACGGCGTGCTGCACCTGCTCGGCTACGACCATGCCGAGCCCGACGAGGAGAAGGAGATGTTCGCCCTTCAGGGTCAGCTGCTCGAGGAGTGGGTGGCCGACCAGGTCGAGGCATATCACCAGGATCGGCAGAAGGATCGGGATCGGCAGCTGCTCGACAAGTCCCGATATTTCGACGAGCCGTGACGGGACTCGGCCCACTGCTGGGCGCAATCGCGCTCATAGGATTCGGCGGACTCTTCGCGGCCATCGATGCTGCGATCAGCACCGTATCGATCGCTCGAATCGAAGAGTTGGTTCGCGACGAGCGACCGGGGGCGACGCGCCTGGCCCGACTCGTCGCCGAACGCCCCCGCTACATCAATCTCATCGTGCTGCTGCGCATCACGTGCGAGACCGCGGCGACGGTGTTGCTGGTCGCATACCTCTACGAGGATCTCGGACTCGATTGGGGTTTGCTCGTCGCGGCGGCCATCATGGTGGTGGTCAGCTTCGTCGCGATAGGCGTCGGGCCGCGCACCGTGGGTCGGCAGAACGCCTACACGATCTCGCTGGCGGCAGCCCTTCCGCTGCAAGCGATCTCGGTGTTGTTGACGCCGATCAGTCGGCTTCTGGTGCTGATCGGAAACGCGCTGACGCCTGGTCGCGGCTTTCGCAATGGCCCTTTCGCCTCGGAGATCGAGCTGCGCGAGGTGGTCGATCTCGCGCAGCAGCGAGGTGTGGTGGCAGACGAAGAGCGCCGAATGATCCAGTCGGTCTTCGAGTTGGGCGACACGCCGGCACGCGAGGTGATGGTGCCGAGGCCCGAGATGGTGTGGATCGAAGGCGATAAGACGGCCAGACAGGCGATGTCGCTCGCCGTGCGCAGCGGACACTCCCGGTTGCCGGTGATCGGCGAGAACGTCGACGACGTGGTCGGCGTGGTCTATCTCAAGGATCTCGTTCAATTCACCTACGCGGAAACGGACTCGAAGAACGACACGCGGGTCGGCGAGGTGATGCGGCCCGCCGTGTTCGTGCCCGACAGCAAGCCGCTCGACGCGCTTCTGCGCGAGATGCAGCGCGATCGCAACCACATGGCGCTATTGGTCGACGAGTACGGCGCGATCGCGGGCCTGGTGACCATCGAGGACGTGCTCGAGGAGATCGTCGGCGAGATCGCCGACGAGTACGACACTGACGAGGTGGCCCCGGTAGAAGACTTGGGGGACAAGACCTATCGAGTGTCGGCGAGGTTGTCGCTAGAGGACCTCGCCGAGCTCTACGACATCGACGTCGACGAGGATCTCGACGTCGACACCGTCGGCGGGCTACTCGCGCACGAGCTCGGCCGCGTGCCATTGCCCGGTGTCGAGGTGACCTGGGATAGCTTGCGGCTGCGCGCCGAGGGCGGACGGGATCACCGCGGCCGCGTACGCGTCGGCACCGTGTTGGTGGGGCGTGCCGAGCCAGAGGAGGGGGACGGATGAGTCTGGAAGCCGAGGACGCCAAGCTAGTGGTGCTCGCACGCGGAGCGATGGCCCGCGCCGAGGCAGGCAGTGGGGCAGCGGTGCGCGACGTCGATGGGCGGACCTACGCCGGTGCACCCGTCGCGCTGAATGCGTTGGCGCTCACCGCACTTCAGGCCGCCGTGTCGGCCGCCGTGTCCAGCGGTGCGACGGGTCTGGAAGCAGCCGTTCTGGTCGGAGGCTCAGAGGACGACGCGGGCGTCGCAGCGGTGCGTGAACTCTCGGCAGACGCCGTCGTCATCGTTACCGACCGCGCGGGTAATCCACTGTGAACGTTCGCGAGTACCAATGACTGAATTCCGTTCGGGCTTCGTGTGTTTCGTCGGCAGACCGAACACGGGCAAGTCGACACTGACCAATGCGTTGGTTGGGCAGAAGGTCGCGATCACGTCGAACCGCCCGCAGACCACGCGACACACGATCCGCGGCATCGTGCACCGCGAGGACTTTCAGATCGTGCTCGTCGACACTCCCGGCCTGCACCGACCGCGCACGCTGCTCGGCGAGCGACTCAACGAGCTAGTGAAGGCCACGTACTCGGAAGTCGACGTCATCGGGCTGTGCATCCCTGCCGACGAGGCGATCGGCCCAGGCGATCGCTGGATCTACGACCAGATCCGAGCCGTCGCACCGAGGACCACGTTGGTGGTGATCGTCACCAAGACCGACAAGGTGTCCAAGGAAAAGGTCGCGGCGCAGCTGCTCGCGGTGAGCGAATTGACCGGCGGCGCAGCCGAGATCGTGCCCGTGTCGGCGACGGCGGGCGACCAGATCGATGTGCTCATCGACGTGCTCGTCGCGCAGCTGCCACCGGGACCTGCCTTCTACCCCGACGGGGAGTTGACCGACGAGCCCGAGGAAGTCTTGATGGCCGAGCTGATCCGCGAGGCTGCGCTGGAAGGCGTCCGTGACGAACTCCCGCACTCGCTCGCCGTGGTGATCGACGAGGTCAGCCCACGGGAGGGGCGGGACGATCTGATTGACGTGCACGCCATCCTCTATGTCGAACGGGACAGCCAGAAGGGCATCGTCATCGGCAAGGGTGGCGCCCGCCTGCGTGAGGTGGGCACGGCCGCACGCGTCCAGATCGAGAAGCTGTTGGGCACGAAGGTGTACCTCGACCTACGGGTCAAGATAGCCAAGAACTGGCAGCGTGACCCCAAACAGCTTGGCCGCCTGGGGTTCTGAGCGGGAGCCCCATGCGATTTGTGCACGCTTGGCCGCGGCCACCGCGGGTTTGCGTGCACAAATCACGTCGGGCTGGCGCGGCACGCTGGTGATCATCGGCTACTCGCCGGAATTCTCCCACCAGGGCTCCGGCTGCTTGTTCGCCCAATCGCCGATCGCCTCCAGCTCCGCAGCAAGCGAGACCAAGAGCGGCTCGCTATTCTCGGGCCCCATCAATTGCACACCGATCGGGAGCCCCTCCGAGGTGAAGCCCGCGGGAACGTTGATCGACGGCCAGCCGAGCACGTTCCACGGCCACGTCACGGGGCACGCCCGGATCATCGCCCTGTCGGTAGACAGGCTGCCCCGGCGGTCGTAGTCGTGCAGCGGAGTAGGTGGCAATGCCGTCGTCGGCGCGAGGACCACGTCGGCGAGGTTGAAGATCCATCCGATCCGGCGTTGCGTCGCGGCCTCCGCCGAGCGGGCCTTCCGCAGTACGGCCTCCGACAGCAATCGGCCCGTGCGCATGTTGCTGACGGTTCGCTTGTCCAACTCGACGAATCTGCCGAGGCGGTCGCCCCAGTCGAGCAGCCCAGATGTCGAGCGGGACAGGAAGTTCCACGACATCCGCAGACCGTAGTCGGGGTTGGTTTCGATGATGGTGTGGCCGACTGACTCCAGCTGCGTCGCCACGGCCTCCATCGCGGTCAGGATCTCCGGGTGCAGCTTGGCGCGGAAGAAGTTGAAGGGAAACTTGGTCGAGAATGCGATCGTCAGCGGGCCTGGTGCTCGGCCCACGTACTCGGCCACCCTAATGGGAGGCGGCTTGTGGAGATCTCCGTCGACGTTGCCGGACGCGGCATCGAGCACCAGGGCGGCGTCGGTCACCGTGCGGGCCAGCACGCCGTTGACCGTGATGCCGTTGAAGGCCTCCGGCAGAGGCCACGTCGAAATCCTGCCGCGTTGCGGTTTGATGCCGACCAGATGCGTCCAAGCCGCGGGGATCCGGACGCTGCCAGCGCCGTCGGAGCCGATCGCCGCCGTGACCAATCCGGCCGCCACCGCTGCGGCGCTGCCGCCCGACGAGCCGCCGGGGCTGTGTTCCTTCGACCACGGGTTGCGGGTGTGGCCGAAACCCGGCCCGCTGGTGAAGGGCCACTGGCCTAGCTCGCACGTGTTGGTCTTCCCGACGATGACGGCACCGGCCTCGCGGAGCCTGCGCACCACCTCGGCGTCGGCGGCGGCAGGCGGAATCTCACCCGACGTGCCGAACCTCGTCGGGACGCCCGCGACGTCGACGTCGTCCTTGACCGCGATCGGGATTCCGAGCAATGGCAGATGTTCGCCGGCAGCCAGTCTGCGGTCTGCCGCGACAGCCTCGGCGCGGGCGGACGTCTCCAGCACGACCCGAAATGCGTTGAGCGTCGGTTGGCTTTCGACGATCGCCTCTAACGAGCAGTTGACCAGGTCGGCCGAGGTCACGGTGCCATTGGCGAGCCGGTACGACTGTTCGGCGAGCGTGGGAAGGCGGGTGTCGACCATGTCGAAATCGAGAATATCCGCCGGGAAAGTCGGGCGGGCCTCAGCTATGTCGTCGGTCGTTGATGAGAGACTTGAACGATGCGGTTGTACCGGGATCGAGCAGTGGTGCTGCGTCAGCACAAGCTCGGTGAGGCCGACCGGATCGTCACCCTCCTGACTCGCGAGCACGGTCTGGTACGTGCGGTCGCCAAGGGTGTGCGCCGCACGCGCAGTAAGTTCGGGGCACGGTTGGAGCCGTTTGCGCACATCGACGTTCAGCTGCATCCTGGTCGAAACCTCGACATCGTCACCCAGGTGCAGGCCATCGACGCGTTCGCGACGGACATCGTCAGTGACTACGGCCGCTATACCTGCGGATGCGCCGTCTTGGAGACCGCGGAGCGGCTGGCTGGTGAGGAGCGTGCTCCGGTCCCCGCGCTGCATCGGCTCACCGTCGCTGCGCTGCGGGCAGTGGCTGACGACAATCGGCCGCGCGAGCTGGTACTCGACGCATATCTGTTGCGCGCCATGGGAATTGCGGGGTGGGCCCCTGCGTTGGTCGAATGTGCCCGCTGTGCCACTCCCGGCCCGCACCGCGCGTTCCACGTCGCCGCTGGCGGCAGTGTCTGCGTGCATTGCCGCCCTTCGGGTTCGGTGACGCCTCCACAAGGCGTGCTGGACCTGATGGCTGCGCTCAACGACGGCGACTGGGCGACCGCCGAGGCGTCGCCGCCGTCGTATCGCAGTCAGGCCAGCGGGTTGGTGGCTGCTCACCTGCAATGGCACCTGGAACGCCAACTGCGCACGTTACCGCTGGTCGAGCGCGGTTACCGGATCGATCGATCGGCCGCCGATCGACGGGCAGCCCTGGTCGGGCAGGATGTTGCACATGGCTTTGAAGCGGGATGGGAAGCGGGCGGAGAAGGACGGCTACCCACAGCTGCCGCCGGCGCCTGACGACTATCCGACGTTCCCGGACACGTCGACGTGGCCCGTGGTCTTTCCCGAGCTCCCGAAGCCGCCTGACGGCAGCCCCCCGCGTCCTCCACAGCACACGTCGAAGGCGGCCGCGCCGCGCATCCCTGCCGACCAGGTGCCCCAGCATGTCGCCGTCGTGATGGACGGCAATGGTCGCTGGGCGACGCAGCGAGGGCTCAGCCGCACGGAGGGCCACAAGATGGGCGAGGCCGTCCTGATCGACATTACCTGCGGCGCAATCGAACTCGGCATCAAAAACCTGTCCGTCTATGCCTTCTCCACCGAGAACTGGAAGCGCAGCACCGAGGAGGTGCGCTTCCTGATGGGCTTCAACAGGGACGTGGTGAAGCGTAGGCGGGAGAAACTGAGTCAGATCGGCGTCCGCATGCGCTGGGTCGGCTCGCGGCCGAAGCTGTGGCGCAGCGTCATCAAGGAGTTCGAGATCGCGGAGGCGATGACGGTGGACAACCACGTCATCACGGTCAACTACTGCGTGAACTACGGTGGCCGCACCGAGATCGCCGAAGCGGCCAAGGAGATTGCCAGAGACGCGGCCGCGGGCAAGGTGAATCCCGACCGCGTCACCGAGGACACCGTCGCGAAGTACCTGTACCGCAACGACATTCCCGACGTCGACCTGTTCATCAGAACCTCGGGGGAGCAGCGCGCGAGCAACTTCCTGATCTGGCAGGCCGCCTACGCGGAATACGTGTTCCAGGACAAGCTGTGGCCGGACTACGACCGCCGCGACCTATGGGCGGCGTGCGAGGAATACGTCAACCGCAACCGCCGATTTGGAAGGGCGTGACCGGCGTGCCGATGCTCGACCGGCTGTCAGCCGTGCTCAGCGAGGTATTCGTGGTCGCAGAGGACGACGAGGCCCTGACCGTGAGCGGCGACGGCATCGTGGCGTCGGTGCGGGTGGTGACCATCGCCGACGGCCTCGAAATGGTCTCGCTGACACAGCCTTTGGCATGGGACCTGCCGCTGACCAACAAACTGCGGGAGCGGGTGGCCGAACACGCCAGCAAGACGATGCTCGGCACCATCGCCCTAGTCGAGAAGCTCGTCGACTCGCCCACCAACGGTTCGTCGACGAAGACTGCCAGCAGGCGCTCGCCAGCCAAGAAGGTTGCGGACGTGATGCTGCGCTACAACTTTCCTGCCTCGGGGCTCACTGACGACGCGTTGCGCACGTTGATCCTCTTGGTGTTTTCGACCGGTGCCGACGTGCGCAGTTCATTCCTCTAGCTGGCCGGGGTGCAGTCGCCGCACAGGCCGAAGATCTCGATCGTGTGGCTGACGTCGGAGAATCCGTGTGCACGCGCGACCTCTGCGGCCCACGCCTCGACGTCGCCGCCGGACACCTCGACGGTTGAGCCGCACGCCCGGCACACGAGGTGGTGGTGATGGTGATCCGAACACCGCCGGTACACCGCCTCGCCGCTGTCGGTGCGCAAGCTGTCGACCAGCCCGGCCGATGCCATCGACTGCAGCGCGCGATAGACGGTGGTCAGGCCGATGCCCTCGCCTCCGCGGCGGAGCTCGTCGTGAAGCTCCTGCGCCGAACGGAAGTCATCGAGGTTTTCCAGCAGCGCTGAGATGGCCGCACGTTGTCGGGTGGCGCGGACTCCGGAGCCGGGCTGCCGGCGACCGTCGACTTCGGAGCCGGGCTGCCGGCGACCGGCTACTTCGGAGCCGGGCTGCCGGCGACCGGCTACTTCGGTGCCGCTCACGAGGTTACGTCCCCGGTGTACTCGCCGGCATGGGCGACGGCCGCCAGCACGATCTCGGCGAGATGGTCGTCGACGAGTCGGTAGTGCACTTCGCGCCCGGTGCGTTCCCCAGCGACGACGCCCGCGGCCTTCAGGATCCTGAGATGCTGGCTGACGAGCGGCTGCGGAACCTCTAGGGCATCGACCAACTCGTGGACGCAACGCGACGACTCCCGCAGCTCGAGGACTATCGCGATGCGAACCGGCGCGGCGAGTGCGCGCAGCAGATCGCCGGCATTGTCGAGGATGTCGCGCCCTGGCAACTCCTGAGCGCCGTCGTCAACACTGCCGCCAACACTGCCTTCGTGATACGCCAAACTGGAAACGGTTTTCATTAGCCTCGAGAATACATGCGAGATTGCGCATGTCAACGGCTCGAGGTGCCGCGCCGCCGACGGCGAATGCGGGCCACCAGGTGCCGCATCGCTACGCTGTTGCACCGTGGCTTCCATCATCGACACCGTTGCGAACCTGGCGAAACGCCGTGGCTTGGTCTTTCAGTCCGGCGAGATCTACGGAGGCACGAAGTCGGCATGGGATTACGGCCCGCTCGGCGTCGAACTCAAGGAGAACATCAAGCGGCAGTGGTGGCGGTCGGTCGTCACCAGTCGTGACGACGTGGTCGGCCTCGACAGCGCGATCATCCTGCCGCGCGAGGTGTGGGTGGCTTCCGGCCACGTCGACGTGTTCAACGACCCGCTGGTCGAGTGCCTGAACTGCCACAAGCGACACCGTCAGGACCACATGCAGGAGGCGTACGCGCTGAAGAAGAGCACACGCGAGACGACCATTGATCCAGATTCGGTCCCGATGGACGAGATCGTCTGTCCCGACTGCGGAACCAAGGGGCAATGGACCGAGCCCCGCGACTTCAACATGATGCTCAAGACCTATCTCGGCCCGATCGAGACGGAAGAGGGGCTGCACTACCTGCGGCCCGAAACCGCGCAGGGCATCTTCGTCAACTTCGCCAACGTCGTCACCACGGCGCGCAAGAAGCCGCCGTTCGGCATCGGCCAGATCGGCAAGAGCTTCCGCAACGAGATCACGCCGGGCAACTTCATCTTCCGCACGCGCGAGTTCGAGCAGATGGAGATGGAATTCTTCGTCGAACCGTCGACCGCGCCGGAGTGGCACCAGTACTGGATCAAGACCCGCTTCCAGTGGTACGTCGACCTCGGCATCGACCCGGACAACCTGCGCCTCTACGAACACCCCCTGGAGAAGCTGTCGCACTACAGCGCAGGCACCACCGACATCGAGTACAAGTTCGGCTTCGCCGGCAACCCGTGGGGTGAGCTTGAGGGCATCGCGAACCGGACGGACTTCGACTTGTCAACGCACTCAAAGCATTCCGGTGTCGACCTGTCCTTCTACGATCAGGGCGCCGACACTCGCTACGTGCCATACGTGATCGAACCGGCAGCCGGCCTTACGCGCTCGCTGATGGCGTTCCTCGTCGATGCGTATCACGAGGACGAGGCGCCCAACGCGAAGGGCGGCGTTGACAAGCGGACGGTGTTGCGGCTCGACCCGAGGTTGGCCCCCGTCAAGGCCGCCGTGTTGCCGCTGTCCAGGCACGCCGATCTCTCACCGAAGGCGCGCGACTTGGCGGCAGAGCTCCGCAAGAGCTGGAACATCGAGTTCGACGACGCGGGGGCGATCGGTCGCCGCTATCGACGCCAGGACGAGATCGGGACGCCGTTCTGCGTCACGCTCGACTTCGACTCGCTAGAGGACCACGCCGTGACCATCCGGGAGCGCGACGCGATGACGCAGGAGCGGGTGGCGATCGACGCCGTCGCCGACTACCTCTCAACCCGCTTGAAGGGCTGTTAGGCGCGGCGGCCGCCAACGGTCGGACTGCAGGTGGTGGAGACGGGCGTACGCGCCGTCGACGGCCATCAGCTGTTGGTGAGACCCTTCCTCGGCGATGATCCCGTCCTTGACGACGACGATCTTGTCGGCGTTTCGCAGGGTGCTGAGCCGATGGGCGATCGCGATGACGGTACGGCCTGCCACCAGCCGCTCCAGCGCCTCGACGACGAGATGTTCCGACTCGGCGTCAAGGGCCGCGGTGGGCTCGTCGAGGATCAGGATCGGATTTTCGCGAATGATCGCTCGCGCGATTCCGATGCGCTGACGCTGTCCGCCCGACAGTGTCATCCCACGATCGCCGATCGCGCTCTCGTAGCCGTTCGGCATGCGCACGATGAACTCGTGCGCGTTGGCGAGCTTGGCCGCTTCGACGATCTCGTCGTCGGTGGCGTCGGGCCTGCCGAATGCGATGTTGTCGCGGACGGTGCCGCGCAGGAGCACGGTGTCTTGAAGCACGAAGCCGATCTGAGAGCGGAGCTTGCGCAGTCCGTACTCGCGGATGTCCACCCCGTCGACGGTGATGGTGCCCGCGTCGGGGTCGCGAAATCGAGGGATGAGGCCGGCGATCGTGGACTTCCCGCAACCGGTGGCGCCAACGATCCCGACCATCTGCCCGGGCTTGACGGTGAACGAGATGTCCTTCAGCACCGGCACTTCGGGGTGATATCCGAAGGCGACGTGGTCGAAGGTGAGCTCGCCGCCAAGTCGTGACGGATCGACCGGCGCCGTGCTCTCCGCGATCACCTTGTCGGATTCCATCAGTTCGACGACGCGCTCGAAAGCCACCGACACCTGGGCGACCGAGTTGGTCATCTGCGCAATGTCACGAATCGGCTGAAAGAACTTGGCGAGATAGGCGAGGAACACCGTGAGTGCGCCGATCGTCATCGCGCCCGTGAGGATGAGCAGTGAGCCGCGCCAGAGCACCAGACCCGTACACAGGGCGATGGCAAGACCGACGATCGGTGACAGCAGTGACGACACCCGCCTGGCGTTCAACCAGGCCGCAACGGTGTTCATGCTTGCCGTAGCCACCTGCTGTGCCTGGTGATCCTCACGACCGAATGCCTGGACCACCTGGATCGATTGCAGCCCCTCCTGCAGGGTGGCCACCAGGTCGGACTGATGAGCGCGGACCTCTCGTACGGCGGTCCTGACCGCCTTGTTGACCTTCAACACCAGGATCGCCAGCAACGGTGTGACGGCGACCGCGATAAGGGTGAAGTCCCAGCGGCACAACAGCATCACGACGACCATGCCCACGACGGTCAGGGCGTTCGTGACGATGTTGAGGGTGGCCGTCGATGCGAAACTCTGGATCGTCTGAACGTCACTGGTGAGCGTGGAAAGGATCGTGCCCACTCGGGTGGTGTCGTAATAGGCCAGCGACAGCTCCTGCAGATGGCTGTAAAGCCTTACCCGCAAGTCGTTTCCGATGCTCTGGCTCAAGCTCTCGGTGAAGTAACCGATGGCGTACATCGCCGAGCCGGTCACGACCGCGATCAAAACGGTCGCGACGCCTGCCGCCATGGCTACGTGCGTCTCGTCGCCGACACCGCCGATCGCCGTCAACAGCCACTCGATCCATTCCGGCTGCCGTTGGCCGCCGACGACGGTGTCGATGACGATCTTCAGCGGCCATGGGGCCGCGAGGCTCGTGGCGGTCTGAACGAGCATCGCGGCCAGGATGGCGGCCAGCGTCCTGCGGCGCGGACGCAGCAGCTCGTGGAGCAACGGCGGTACGTGCAATCTCGTCACGCCCATAGATAGGGCGGCGGGTTACACGCGGACTGACACGCTTAGAAGCGGCCGCCGCCACCGCTGTAGCCACCACCACCACCACCGTGGCCCGAGCCACCGTAGGAGGTCGGGCTCCAGCCACCGCTCATGCCGCCACCCAATCCGCCGCCCAATCCGCCGGAAAGGATGTTGCCGATGATGATGCCGCCGAGGACGGCACCCATGTTTCCGCCCCCGCCGCCATACCCTCCGCCTCCGCCGTAACGCCCGGCGTACACCCGTTGCGCCGCTCTGACGTCGTCCTCGGCCAGCGACTGAGCCTGCCCTGCCAGCGTCGCGGCGCCATTCGCGTGCGCGATGGCCTCCGACAGATTGGTCGTCTTCTTGGCCTCAGCCGCCTGGACTTGGCGGGTGGCCTCGGCGAGCCGTGTGCGGGCCTCGGGGCCGATGCTCCCACGTCTGGTGTCGATGAAGTCCGACACCGCCTGCACCTGCGACTGCGCGCTGAAAAATGCCTGGTCGAAGGCGCGGCTCAGCCTCTTCGCGGCGGCCTGCTCCTCGGACAGGATCGACAGCAGGCGATCGAGTTCGGCGTCGGCCCTGGTGAGTTGGGTGAATGCGCCCAGCGGATCCGTGGCCCCCGTGCTCTCGGCATTCGCCACGGCCTTGACCGCGGCGTCACGCGCAGAGCTCACCTCCGCGGCGTGCCGGGAGTTGCCCTGTGCGAGCCGTCCGCCCGCCTCGGTGATGCCGTTCTGGATGTCGGCGATGGTCTCCGGCAGCGTCGCGGCCGCGTGCTTGATGTCCGTCGCCGCGGTGTCGATGGCGTCGAGGAGTGTGCGCGCCTGGCCGAGCGCCGATTCCGCTGCCCGGATCGAATCCACTAGGCCGCCTTGGCCTTCGGCGGGCCGGGCGATCAGGGCGCGGGCATTGGTGATGTTGTCGTCGGCAAAGGCCAGCCGTTGCTTGGCCTCGTCCACGTTGTCCGACACCGAGGCGAGGGCGGTCGCTGCGAACTGCGTGCCAAGCGACGTCAACTTCGATCGAGCCGGGTCGATGCGCGCGGTCAGATCGACCACCTGCTGGGTGAATCCGTCGAGCCGAGTCGGGGCATTGATGACCAGGTCGCGGAGTTCGTGGAAGGCATCCCTTCGCGCATCGAGTTCCCGGTCGGCCTTGGCCGCGGCGACGATGACCCGCGTCAGCAGATCGCGGCGCACCTGCGGCGACTCCGGCACGGCGTCGTCGAGCGTCTGCCGCACGTTGAACGCCTGGGCCAGAGTCGTCTTCGCGGCTGCGACCGCAGCGGTGAAGGGCGCGGTGTCCTTTTCCCCGAATTCCTCCACGGCCAAGGACAACTCGTTGTCGCTGGTGCGCACCGCGTTGTCGACGTCGACCACGATCGACTTGGACAGGTCGTCGAGGGCCTCTAGCGGCACGGCAGCCAGCGCGTTGGGGTCCGAGGGGTCTACCCGACGGGCCGCGGCTAGTTCTGCCTCGCGACGCTTGCGCTTCCGCCGACGCGCCCACAGCAGGAGCAGCAGCAACGCAATGGCGATGACGGTGAGGAAGACGAGCACTCCGACCCACGGGATTGGCTGGACCGTGGTGGTCGGGTTCATGCCGTTGGCGGCTGCCACGGCTGCGCCTGCCCAGTCTCCGCGGCGCAGGAACGGCTCGACGTCGTTGCGACGCAGGGCGTTGCCGTCGACGCCGGCGCTATCGGGGACCAGGAGCGCATATGATCGATCCTTGGTGGCAACGGCGAGAATGGCATCGTCGTCTTGGATATCGTTGATGCGCATGGTGTTTCGCGCCCACGTCGCCGCGTCGGTGCCGGAGAACGAGTCGACGTACACGACCCACAGGCGTACTCGGCGGGCGTCGTAGAGGTCGTCGACCGCGGTCTTCACCTTTGCGAGACCGTCGGCGGACAGGACGTCGTTGGTGTCGGTGACGTAGTCCGACAGTCTGGTCGGCGGCACCGCGGACGCCGCAGGCGCCACTAGGCCCCCGAGTGTCAGGACGGCGAGAACCAAGCCGATGAGACGGGTGACGCGCATGTGGTCAATCTAATGACTCGATCGGCCATGGGGCGTCGTCCCGGCATAACGGTCATCGCCAGCTCGGCATCGACCCGCGCAACGTCTCGCAACCGTCCTGGCAGACTGTTCGGCGGTGGCAACTCATGCGGAGGACCCGTACGTCGACTTCGACCGGCAGCGCCTGGTGGTCGAAGGGGCAAAGGATGCTGCGTTGCCGGGAACCGAAACCGAGCACCGCACCGACTTCGCGCGTGACCGAGCCCGCGTGCTGCACTGCGCGGCGCTGCGCCGGCTGGCCGACAAGACGCAGGTCGTCGGACCGCGACAGAGCGAGACTCCACGCACCCGGCTGACTCACTCCCTGGAGGTTGCCCAAATCGGGCGAGGCATGGCCGTCGGACTCGGTTGCGATCCCGACCTCGTCGACCTCGCGGGGCTCGCCCACGACATCGGCCATCCACCGTACGGACACAACGGCGAACGAGCGCTCAACGAGTTGGCCGACGCCTGCGGTGGATTCGAGGGCAACGCCCAGAACTTCCGGATACTGACCCGGCTGGAGCCGAAGGTGCTTGACTCGCAAGGAAATAGCGCAGGGCTCAACCTCACCCGCGCCTCCCTGGACGCCGTCACGAAGTACCCGTGGTACCGACGACCCTCCAGCACGAAGTTCGGCTTCTACGCCGATGACGCGCCCGCAGCCACCTGGGTGCGCTCGGGTGCACCCGATGCCAAACCTTGCCTAGAGGCGCAGGTGATGGACTGGGCCGACGACGTCGCCTACTCGGTGCACGACGTCGAGGACGGCGTGGTGTCCGGGCGGATCGACATGCGCGTGCTCGCCGACGACGATGCCGCCGCCGTGCTCGGCCGACTCGGCGAGACCAGCGGGATGGGCTCGGGGTTGGACGCCGACGCCCTGATGGCCGCGGCTCGTCGGCTGTCGGCGTTGCCGGTGGTCGCCGGGGTCGGCAAGTACGACGGCACGCTTGCCTCGTCCGTCGCGCTGAAGCGGCTCACCAGCGAGCTCGTCGGGCGTTTCGCGTCGGCGGCGATCGCCGCGACGAGGGAGGCGGCAGGACCCCGACCACTGGTGCGATACCAGGCAGAGCTGCGTGTGCCGACGCTCGTCCGCGCCGAGGTGGCGGTGCTGAAGATCCTTGCGTTGCAGTTCATCATGTCCGACCCTCGGCATCTGGACATTCAGGCGCAACAGCGCGAGCGCATCCATCGCGTCGCCGAGTTCCTCTTGGCGAGGGCACCTGCTGCGCTGGATCCGATCTTCGTTCCCGACTTCAATGCGGCGACCGACGACGGCGGCAGGCTGCGCGTGATCCTCGATCAGATCGCGTCGTTCACTGAGGGCCGCTTGGAGCGCCTCGAACCCGCGTAGCCCCGTCTCCGTCGCGGCCTAGACTGACCGAATGGCGGTGGCTGGGAACGATGCGACTCGGGGTCGGGGGCGCATCTCCGATCGCGACATCGCCAGCATCCGGGAGCGCGTCCGCATCGAGGACGTCGTCGGCGAGTACGTCCAGTTGCGGCGGGCCGGGGTCGACTCGATGAAGGGGCTCTGCCCGTTTCACGACGAGAAGTCGCCCTCGTTTCACGTCCGCCCGAATCACGGCCACTTCCATTGCTTCGGCTGTGGGGAAGGCGGCGACGTCTACACGTTCCTGCAGAAGATCGAACACGTCACCTTCGTCGAGGCGATCGAGATGCTCGCCGACCGGATCGGCTACACGATCACCTACACCGGCGCGTCGACGACGAACGTGCAGCGCGACAAGGGCAGTCGAAGTCGACTGATCGCTGCGAACGCCGCCGCCGCCGCGTTCTACGCAGAAGAATTGAAGTCAGCGGAGGCCGCGCCTGCTCGGCAGTACCTGTTGGAACGCAACTTCGACGCAGAAGCCGCAGCACAGTTCGGTTGCGGGTTCGCCCCATCGGGTTGGGACAAGCTGACGAAACACCTGCTGCGCAAGGGATTCGAGTTCAAGGAACTCGAAGCTGCTGGGCTGTCGCGGGAGGGCAAGCGCGGCCCGATGGACCGGTTCCACCGCCGGCTGTTGTGGCCGATCCGGGTGTCGGCCGGCGAGGTGATCGGATTCGGTGCGCGCAGGCTGTTCGACGACGACCCGATGGAGGCGAAGTACGTCAACACGCCGGAGACCGCCCTGTACAAGAAGTCGAACGTGCTGTTCGGCCTCGACTTGGCCAAGCGCGACATCGCGAAGGGCCATCAGGCCGTGGTCGTGGAGGGTTACACCGACGTCATGTCGATGCACCTCGCTGGCGTGACGACGGCGGTGGCGTCGTGCGGCACCGCGTTTGGCGACGAGCACCTGTCGATGTTGCGCCGACTCATGATGGACGACAACTTCTTTCGCGGCGAACTGATCTACGTCTTCGATGGTGATGCTGCGGGCAGGGCGGCCGCGGTCAAGGCGTTCGAGGGTGAGCAGAATCTGGCAGGACAGTCCTTCGTGGCGGTCGCCGACGACGGCATGGACCCGTGTGACCTTCGCCTCAAGTCCGGTGATGCCGCCCTGCGCGACCTCGTCGCGCGCAGGACGCCGTTGTTCGAGTTCGCCATTCGCAGTGCCCTGGCCGAGCACGACCTGGACAACGCCGAGGGGCGGGTGGCCGCACTCCGTCGGTGTGTACCGATGGTGGCGCAGATCAAGGAGCCGATCCTTCGCGACGAGTACGCCCGACAGCTCGCAGGCTGGGTCGGTTGGGAGGACGTCGCTCAGGTCATAGGAAGGGTTCGCGAGACCGCCAAGCCCGGCGGGGCGTCCACTCGGCGGGACACGCGACGTGGCGCTGCCGGTGCGTCAACCGTCACGCGACCCGACCCGAGGGACCCGACGCTGTGGCCGCAACGCGAGGCGCTAAAGTCGGCATTGCAGTACCCGGCGATCGCAGGGCCGGTGTTCGACTCGCTGACGGTCGAGGGCTTTACCCATCCCATCTATGCAGCGATCCGCACGGCAATCGCGGCAGCGGGCGGCACGGCTGCCGGGATCTCGGGGGCGCAGTGGATCGAGGCGGTTCGCGAGCAGTCGGCGTCGGAGGATGTGGCGACGCTGGTCAACGAGCTCGGGGTGGACGCCATCCTGGTCGACGACGACGACAAGCTGCCTCGCTACATCGGTGGCGTGCTCGCCAGACTCCAGGAGGTTTGGGTCGGCAGGCAGATCGCAGAGATGAAGTCGAAACTGCAGCGGATGTCGCCCGTCGAGCAGGAAGATGACTACAACGCGCTGTTCGGCGACCTCGTCGCCATGGAGACGTACCGCCGCAGCCTGCTCGAACAAGCCAGAGGCGACGACCTTACTGCGTAGATGGACAGCGCACGCTAAGGTAACCGTGGGTTGGATACCACTCGAAAGGGCATCACATGACCATCCGAGCACGTTTCGTCGCCGCAGGCGCGTTGGCCGTCGCCTCCGTGGCCGCCCCGATGGCGATCTCGCTGATCAGCGCAGAAGCTGTCACGACGAACGCCGCCCCGTGCCTTGCCTGGTTCGGCAACAAGGATGACGGCGTGTGCCTCTCGTATGCCAACCAGCCGAACATCCAGGTCGGCACCCCGAACGTGGCCATCGGCAACAACAACGGCAACCCCGGCGTCGGCATCAGCACCGGCCCGCTCGGACCCGGCACCACCTTCTCAGGGGGAATGGGCTAGCGCCCGTCGACCTTCTCGGGCTGCAACACCGTGGTCTGAGCGTCAATCGCCGTCAGTTTCACCATTGCGGGGTCAGGTGACACCCGATCGGCAAGCTTGCGTCGGCCTGCGTCGACGATCGCCTTCGTCCTTGGGCTTTCGGTCACGGCCCGATACGTGCCCGCGATCTGCTCGTAGCGGCGTCGGCCTGCCTTCGCGCCCAAGACATAACCGATTCCCACCATGACCGCGATCCGGAGCACTGGACCCCTCCCACTAGACGTTGCGACTGCTTCCATCCTGCCTCACCGCGGCGCGGGGCGGCGGAGGGAGTCCCGGAAGCGTGACCTACCTGCCGATTCCAGCGTTGAACCCCTCGTACGCTAAAGTCATCCCTCGGTCGGTGGCCAGGTTCGCACCGACAGGTAGTCCCCTGTAGCTCAATTGGCAGAGCAGCCGACTGTTAATCGGCAGGTTCATGGTTCGAGTCCATGCAGGGGAGCAGCTACTGAGCGTTCTGCTCTTCGTGCTCGTCGGCATCCGGAATGTGCTCGGGATGCAGCATCTCGGCGTACCGCAGTTGCTCGGGAATCCCGAAGCCCTCCACCAATAGTTCGGCGTGCGGACGCAGCTTGCGGCACCGGTCGTTGATCCCACGGGTGACGGCCTTCGACCGCTCGACGGACAGGAAGCGGTGCTCGACGAACCAGGACTTGTCGTCCTCGATCACCGACAGTGCATACAGGTCGCATACCATGCCGAGGATCTCGCGCGCTTCGTCGTCCTCGCACGTGTCAATGCCCGCCACGAACGCCTCCAGGATGATGCGGTCGACGTGAGCCTTTGCGGCGTGCAGGACGTGGTCCTGGACGGCGTTGAAGGCATTGAACGGCGACATTTCCTTGGACTTGCCCTGCAGCCTGCGGGCGACCGAGGCGAGCATGTACTCCTCGCGGTCCTCGAACATCTTCACCTGGGTGCCGCGGTTGAACAGCGAACCTTCCTCTTCGTTGTCCTCGCGCGAGTCGACGATCGTCTGCATGATCGTCTGCGCGGCGGTGCGCTTCAGCACCCGCTCGCCTGCGAAGTTGGCCGCGAAGCGAACCCACTCGACGGGGCTCATGCCCTTGATGTCGTCGGCATAGGCGGTCAACAGTTCCTTCGCCACCAACTGGGTCAGCACGTGGTTGTCGCCCTCGAACGTGGTGAACACGTCGGTATCGGCCTTGAGCGCGATCAGTCGATTCTCTGCAAGATAGCCTGCGCCGCCACACGCTTCGCGGGCCTCTTGGATGGCGCGGGTGGCGTGCCAAGTGTTCGCTGCCTTCAATCCCGCCGCACGGGACTCTAGCTCTCGTTGTTCCTCGGCGTCGGGGTCGTCCGAGGTTTGCAGCTCGTGACACTTGGCCACCAGTTCGTTCTGGGCGAACTGCAGGGCGTATGACTTCGCGATGAGAGGCAGCAGCCGGCGCTGGTGGACGAGGTAGTCCATCAGAAGCACCTCTTGGTCATCGCCGGGTGCCTCGAACTGCCTGCGCTGCAAGGCATATCGAGTCGCAATGTCGAGCGCCACCCGGGTTGCGGCCCCCGCGCTGCCACCGACTGTGACACGGCCACGGATCAAGGTTCCCAGCATGGTGAAGAACCGGCGGCCTTGGTTTTCGATTGGCGAGCTGTAGGTGCCGTCCTCCGCCACGTCGGCATACTTGTTGAGCAGGTTCTCGCGGGGGATGCGCACCTGGTCGAACTGGATGCGTCCATTGTCGACGCCCGGCAGCCCACCCTTGTACTGACAGTCCGACGTCGTGACGCCCGGCAGGTCGTTGCCGTCGTCGTCGCGGAGCGGCACCACGAAGCAGTGCACGCCGTGACCCTCGCCGTTGGTTATCAGTTGTGCGAAGACGGCCGCCACCCGCGCGGTGTTCGCAGCGCCGCCGATGTAGTCCTTGCGCGACGTGCGGGTTGGGGAGTCGATGACGAACTCTTGCGTCGCGGGGTCGTAGGTTGCGGTGGTCTCCAGCGCCTGTACGTCGCTACCGTGTCCGGTTTCGGTCATCGCGAAGCAGCCCAGCAACTCCAGGTCGATGAGCTTCTTCACGTATGCCCTGTGATGACGTTCCGTGCCGAGATTCTCGATGGCGCCCCCGAATAGGCCCCACTGCACGCCCGCCTTGACCATCAGCGAAAGATCCGACATCGCCAGCATCTCGATCTGAGTCACCGCAGCGCCGACGTCACCGTTGCCGCCGTGCTCCTTCTTGAAGCCGTCCTCTGCGGCCCCTTCGGCGGCCATGATTCGCATCTGCTCGTTGACCTTGGTCCGCGCGATGACGGTGTTCGGCGTGTAGTGCGGCTTGAACACCTCTGAGGAGAGTTCTTGGCGCATCCGGTTCTTCGTGTCGCGCCAACGACCGTCGAGGGCGTTGCGGAGATGGTCGGCGGTAGTGGTCATGTGTGCACGGTAGCCCCCGGTGAGGGACCCCAAACCGTGTTCGCTAACACAGGTCATCCTTAGTGCAGTCGATGAAACTGCCAGGGGTTGAATCGAGCACATGACACAGCCGGACGGCCCTGCACCGACTGACGGGCTACCTCACCAGATCGACCACCGGCACGCCAACGTGACGGGCGGCTGGCTGCGCGCGGCCACGTTCGGCGCCATGGACGGTCTCGTCAGCAACACCGCCCTCATTGCAGGCGTCGGTGCCGGCGGCAGCCCGCATACCGTGATGGTCACGGGCGTCGCCGGGCTGCTCGCGGGCGCGTTCTCGATGGCGCTCGGCGAATACACCTCGGTCACGACGGCCAACGAGCAGGTCGATGCGGAAGTCAAGGTCGAGCGGCGGTCCTTCCGGAAGTATCCGGAGGCCGAACTGGCCGAGTTGGTGGCCATGCTCGTCGACATGGGGATGTCGGAAGACACCGCTGCCAAGGCCTCCGAGGAGATCCACCGCGACCAGACCCGCGCGTTGAACTTTCACCTCGTTCAGGAGCTTGGCGTCGACCCCAACGAGAAGCCGTCGCCCTGGGTGGCAGCGGGCTCGTCCTTCCTGATGTTCGCCACCGGCGCCGTCGTCCCGCTGATTCCGTACCTCCTCGGCTTCGCGTCGTTGTTGGCCGGGCTCGTCTGCGGCGGGTTGGGCTTGCTGGTCGCAGGCGGCGTCGCGGCGAAGTTCACCAACAAGTCGCCGTGGCGAGCGTCGTTGCGGCAGTTGATCTTCGGAGCGGTGGCGATCGCGGCGACCTACGGAGTGGGTCTGCTCATCGGCGCGTCGGTGACCTAGGCCTCAGCTCTCGTTGCCCACGGTCACGGCGATTGCCTCGTCCGTCGGCTCTTCCGCTTCGTCTTCGTCATCGTCGATGTGGGCCAAGTGCGGTCGCGTTGCCACCATGACGCCGGCGCCCAACAGAACCGCGCCCGCGCCGACCCAGAATGGGACGTGCGCACCGAACGTCTCGCCGAGTACGCCTGCCAGCCACGGTGCGACGGCGCCGCCGCCGAACCGCAGGAAGCTGTAGGCCGCCGACGCGACACCCCGTTCGACGGGAGCGGCCTTCATGACCGTCTCGGTGATCAACGTGTTGTTGACGCCGATGAACAACCCCGCGACCACGACGCACGCGGCGAGCACGGCCTTGTCGTCGGTGAAGACGGCCATGGCGCACAGAAGCAACGAGAACGCGAGCAGGTTCACGATCAGCACCCGCACGGTGCCAAACCGATGTTGCAGCCGTGGGGCCACCACGACCGAGGTGAAGGCGAGAGCCAAGCCCCAGCCAAAGAAGATCAGGCCGATCTGGTGCGCGCTCATGTCGAGCGGGAACGGCGTGAACGCCAACAGCGTGAAGAAGCCAAAGTTGTACAGCAGCGCGGTGATTGCGACGCCAAGCAGCCCGCGGTGGCGCAGCGCGCGGAACGGGTCGGCCAACGTCGTTGCACGCGCTGCTCGCGGCGTCGAGGGCAGCATGAAGGCGGTGACCACCAGTGCGACGGCCATCAGCGCCGAGACGCCGAAGAACGGGCCACGCCACGAGATCGAACCGAGGACGCCGCCGACCAATGGGCCGACGGCGATGCCGAGGCCGAGCGCGGCCTCGTACAGGATGATCGCCTGCGCCACCGAACCACGCGCCGAGCTGACGATGGTGGCCAACGCGGTCGCGATGAACAGCGCGTTGCCAAGCCCCCACAGCGCCCGCCAGCCCACGATGCCGAGCACCGTGTCCGACATGCCCGCCAGACCCGCCCCGGCGATGATCACCACGAGGCCAAGCAGCAGAGTGCGTTTCGGACCGATGCGGCTGGACACCACGCCGGTGATCAGCATCGCCACGCCCATCACCGCCATGTAGCTGGTGAACAGTAGGGACACCTGCGACGGCGAGGCATTGAGGTTGTCGGCGATCGGCTTGAGGATCGGGTCCACCAGGCCGATGCCCATGAAGGCGACGACGGAGGCGAACGCGACGGCCCACACGGCCTTGGGTTGGCGCCACATGAGGCGACTTCTCCTGTTCAGTCGGGCGAACTCAGCGACGCTGCTGGGCGTCGTCGAGAAGGCGTTGCATGACGCGGACGGCGTCCGCGAGCGTCTGGCGGTCGGCATTGCCGAGGCGTTCGAGGTAGGGGTCGATCACTGCGGCGCGGTCGATACGTACGCGCGCAAGCGTGGCGACGCCCTCGGGGGTGATGCTGATCAGGACGGCTCGCGCATCGGCGGGGTCGGTCGTACGGGACACCAGCCCGGCGTCTTCGAGGCGGCGCACCTGGCTGGTCATGGTCGGTTGCGAACAGTGATCGAGAATCGCAAGGTCCGAGATGCGGGCAGCGCCGCGGTCTTCGATCGTCGAGAGGAGACGGGCCTGCGCGTACGGTAATTCGAGCCTGACCTGCTGGGTGGCGAGTCGATTGATTCTGGCCACGGTTGCCAACAGGTCCGCGGCGAGCGTCGTCTCCTGCGCGGATGAGGGAGCCATGAAAACAGTTTACATAGCAACACTATGTGTTATCGAACCGCGACGGCGTGTCCGTTGTCACAGCGCTTGAGAGGTTCCCTTCGCTGACTGGCAGAATCGTGAAATGACCGTGACCGCCGAGAGCGAGCCTCGACGGCACGGCCCGTTGCAGCCCCACGAGCTCGCCCACGCGGCCGTGATGGCGGCACTGTGCGCCGCCACCGCGATCATCGCCGTCGTGATCCCGTTCGCGGCAGGACTTTCGCTGCTGGGGACCGTTCCGATGGGGCTGCTCGCATACCGTTACCGCCTACGAGTGTTGATCGCCGCGACAGTGGCGGGTGGCACGATCGCGTTCCTCATCGCGGGTGCGGGCGGCTTCATGACGGTCCTCGACTGCGCCTACATCGGCGGGCTGACGGGCATCGTCAAGCGGCGCGGCAAGGGGACGCCGACCGTCTTTCTCGCCGCCCTCGTTGCCGGTGGCGTGTTTGGCGTCGCAGGCGTGATCGCACTGACGGTCCTCGCACGGCTGCGCCACCTGATCTTCGCGTCGATGACGGCGAACATCAACGGACTCTCCGTCGTCCTCGGGCACGTCCCCGGCATGGAGGAGGCAGCGCGACGGCTCAAGGACGACTTCGCGTCGCTGCTGACCTACTGGCCGCTCGTCATCCTCGGGACCTCGGTCCTCAGCATCACGATGGTCACGTTGATCGGCTGGTGGGCGCTGTCGCGGGTGCTCGCGCGCCTGCTCGGAGTGCCGGACGTGCACAAGTTGGACGCCCTCGACGAACAGGGCGTCGCTGGGCCAGTGCCAGTCACGTTGCGCGACGTGCGATTCCGCTATCCAGGTGCCGACCATGACGCGCTTGGTCCGGTCTCGCTGAACGTCGAAACGGGGGAGCACCTCGCGATCACCGGAGCCAACGGCTCTGGCAAGACGACGCTGATGTTGTTGTTGGCCGGGCGAACTCCGACAGCGGGGACAGTGCAGCGACCGGGCGACGTCGGCCTCGGACGCGTTGGCGGTACCGCAGTGGTACTGCAGCATCCAGAGAGCCAGGTGCTGGGGACACGCGTCGCCGACGACGTGGTGTGGGGGCTGCCGCCCGGAACCAAGACCGACGTCGGCAAGCTGCTGACCGAGGTGGGGCTCGGCGGTCTGGAAGAGCGCGACACCGGCGGATTGTCGGGTGGCGAGCTGCAGCGGTTGGCGGTGGCCGGCGCCCTGGCGCGTCAACCGTCGCTGCTCATCGCCGACGAAGTGACCAGCATGGTGGACCAGCAGGGTCGCGAGGACCTCATGGCGGTGCTGTCCGGTCTGACGCAACACAGGCGAATGTCGTTGGTGCACATCACCCACTACAACGACGAAGCCGACGCCGCCGACCGGACCATCAACCTAGTGGGCAACGGTGCCACTGCCGACAACGTCGAGATGGTGGAGACCGTTGCGCCACCCCAGGCGAGCGCCGCCGTTCACCACGGCAGTACGCCGCTGCTAGAGCTCAGTGGAGTCGGCCACGAGTACGGAAGCGGAACGCCGTGGGCGTCAACCGCATTGCGCGACATCAACCTGGTCGTCCACGAGGGCGACGGGCTGTTGATTCACGGCCTCAACGGGTCGGGCAAGTCGACACTGGCGTGGATCATGGCAGGGCTTCTCGCACCGACCACGGGCACCTGCCTACTCGACGGCAGACCCGTCGTGGATCAGGTTGGCGCCGTGGCCATCTCGTTCCAAGCGGCCCGGCTGCAGCTGATGAGGAGCCGTGTGGATCTCGAGCTCGCCTCTGCGGCGGGGTTCGACTACCACGACCATTCCCATACGGTGCAGGCACTGGCGTCGGTTGGTCTGGACCCGGCGATGGGGCTTCGACGGATCGATCAGCTCAGCGGCGGACAGATGCGGCGGCTCGTCCTGGCCGGTCTGCTGGCCCGATCCCCTCGAGTGCTGATCCTCGACGAGCCGCTCGCCGGGTTGGACGCGGTCAGCCAACGTGGACTACTGAGGCTGCTCGCAAACCTGCGTCGCAACGCCGGATTGACCGTCGTGGTCATCTCGCACGACTTCTCCGGTCTGGAGGAGTTGTGCCCGCGGACACTGCATCTGCGGGACGGTGTCTTCGAACCGACGCCGACGCCGACGACGGGCGGTGCGCAATGACCGCGCCCGCCGGACGTCAGCGTCGGGCAGTCGTCCTGCTGCGTCCCGTCCCCGGCAGCTCCGTCGTCCATCGACTTTGGGCCGGTACGAAACTGGTCGTCGTCGCGGGCATCGGCGTCCTGCTGACCTTCTATCCGGGATGGATCCCCATCGCGCTCGTCGCTGCGCTGGTGTTGACGACCGTACTGCTGGCTCGCATCCCGCGGGGTGTCCTACCGACGGTGCCGCGGTGGTTGTGGGCTCTGCTGTTCCTTGGCGGTCTGACCGCAAGCTTCGCGGGCGGGGATCCGGTGATCGGCATCGGATCGATCACCTTTGCCGCGGGCGGCTTGCTCAACTTCTTGCACCTCACCGCGCTGTCCATCGTCTTGCTCGGACTCGGATTCTTGGTGTCGTGGACGACCAATGTCTCCGAAATCGCGCCTGCGGTAGCCACATTGGGTCGTCCGCTGCGGATGTTTCGCATTCCGGTGGACGACTGGGCGGTGGCGTTGTCCTTGGCCTTGCGTGCGTTCCCAATGCTGATCGACGAGTTCCGCATCCTGTTCGCCGCCCGCAAGCTGCGCCCGCGCGAGCCCGCGACCACCGGCCGCGAACGCCGCCAGCGACGGGCCAACGAGCTGCTCGACCTGCTGACGGCGGCGATCACCGTCGCGTTGCGCAGGGCCGACGAAATGGGCGACGCGATCACGGCTCGCGGTGGCCAGGGGCAGATCTCTGCTGCACCCTCGCGGCCGAAATGGCCTGATGCGGTGGCGTTTGCGATCGTGCTCGCGGTGTGTGGTGCGGCGCTGGCATTCGAGTTGCTCTAAGCGCGATTTGTGCACACGCACCCGCGGTGCGCGCGGGTTTGGGTGTACAAATCGCGATTAGCGGTCTGCCGCTGTGTTGGCCGCGGCCTGAGCGTCCTTCAAGGTGCTGGCCACGTCACGCCTGCCGAGGAACATCTGGTCGAAGTACGGCGTGAGCGCTTGATATCCTGCAGCGAATCCTGGACCGCCCGGCGCTGGGATGCGCGGCCCGTCGAGCACGGCGAAGAACGGGCTCAAGTCGACGCCACGGTCGGCCCAATACCGAAAGTACACCGGCTGGCCGCCGTGACCGCGGGGATGGCAGCGCCTTCGGCGCCCAAGTACTGGTTGCCACGGATACTGCCCATCCATGCCAATACCGCCCGCACCGCGTCGGGGTGACGTGAGGCCGAGTTACCAGCGGCAGCAATGCCATTGGTGACGCTCACTCGACCCGCTGGTCCGCTCGGCAGCATGGCGACGCCCCAGTGGAAAGTGGCTTGATCAGCGACCGCGGCCAGGTTGTAGGTGCCGGACTGGAACAGCGCCATCCGACCCTGGAGGAACTGGTTGCGAGAGAAGTCGCCGTTGCCATTGGTGTCCGAGGCGGGTGGCGCGACATGGTGTTCGTTGATGAGCTTGACCACGTAGTCGAAGGCTTGAACCGCAGAGGGGTTGTCGAACGCGAATCGATCGCCGTCCTGGAAGACGCCGCCCGCCGATCCGACGTAGTTCAGGTAGATGCCCTGCAGATCGTTGGCGGCGTTGTAGCCAAATTGCCGTATCCGGTCGGGATCGAAACGTGGTGTGTCCGCATGGTTTCCGTCGACATCGACGGTGAGCCTCGACAACACGGAGAGAAGCGTGTCGCCGCCCGATGGCCCAGCCGGCGACCATCGCAGTGCAGCCAATTGGCTGGGATCGACGCCAGCCTCGTTCAGCAGGTCGGCGTTGAAGTACACGCCGATGCCCGCGTCGGTGAGTTGGGGGACGGCCCACAACACGTCGTCGCGAGTGAACTGTCGGACCACCGACGCGTCCCACGCAGACGATGCTCCCGGTCCCAGGGTCTGCCCGATGTCGAGTAGCTTGCCATTGTCGGCGTAGCCGGCGAAGTAGGCGTTCGAGAGCCAGAAGACGTCGTCGGCTCCGCCGCCCGCGATTTCCGTCCGCAGGGTGTTGAAGTAGGACGAATAGGCGACGACGTTGACTCGCACCTCGATGTCGGGGTGCTCACGGGTGAACTCCTCGAACGACTTTCGATATGCCGTCGCCACCTGTTCGTCCCAGAGTCGCACCGTCACGACGGTTCGGCCCGTGGGCTCGGCGGTGCGACCCAACACCACCGCCACGGCCAGAAGCGCGACGAAGACGACGGCCAGGCCAGCGACGAAGAGCGTGGAGAACTTGGGTCTGGTCATCGACTATCCGATGCGTCGAGACCGCAGCCACGGTCGTCAATGCGTCGGCGTAACAGCCTTGGTTGCGGTTTCGCAGCGACGGTCACTTGAGCCCCGTCACCACGATCGAACGCACCACGTGCCTGCCGAGCGCGACGAACAACACGATCAGCGGCACCATCGCGACCGTCGTCGCCGCCATCACCACCGTCCACTGTGCGTCGAAGCGCGACTGTAGGCCCGCGGTGGCCACGGTCAGCACCTGCCATCGGCTCCCACTGGTGATCACCAAGGGCCACATGAAGCTGTTCCACTGGGACACCACGGTGATCAACGCAAGGGTGACGAGGATCGGGCGGCTCGCGGGCAGCACGACGTGCACCAACACGTCCAGAGTGCTGGCGCCGTCGACCTTGGCCGCCCTGATTAGATCGGTGGGGATCGTGCGAAAGTGCTCTCGCAGAAGGAAGATTGCGTACGGCGAGCCAAACATAAAGGGCAACACCAACGCCCAGAACGTGTTTCGGAGGCCCACCTCGGCCATCATCAGGTACAGCGGCACCACCGTCACGGTCGCGGGCACCATCAACGTCGCCAGGTACACCCAGAACAGGGCGTCGCGACCTGGAAACTCCAGACGCGCGAAGGCGTATGCGGCCAACACCGAGAAGGTGAGCTGACCGATGAGGATCACGGCTGTCGTCAACGCCGTCACCGCCAACGCGCGACCGAAACCGGCGTCTGCCAGTCGCGCGTAGTTCTCGCCAGTGATGGGATTCGGCCAGGACAGCGGTGATTCGGTGTTGAACTGGCGCGCCGAGGTGAAGGACGTCAGCAATCCCAACGCGAAGGGTACGAGAGTGATCAGCGCGCCCACGATCAGGCACCCGTAGATCGTCGCGCTCGACACTGCTCGACTAGGTGAGGTCATAGCTGATCCGACGCTGGAAGTAACGCTGCTGCACGATGGTGACGCCGACCAGGAGCACGAACAAGACGAGCGCCATCACCGCCGCGCGGCCGATCGCTGCCGCGCCGAAGGCCTCCGCATAGATTCGGTGAGCGATCAGATCGGTTCGGTGCTGGGGCCCGCCACCCGTTAGGGCGTAGACGGTGTCGAATATCTGTGCGGCGCTGACGATCCCGGTGACGAGAACGAAGAAGGTCGTCGGCCGAAGCATCGGCAGGGTGATGCGCCAGAAGCGCTGCCATGCGGTTGCGCCGTCGGTGCGGGCAGCGTCGTGGACCTCGTTCGGGATGGCGAGCATTCCGGCGAGGAAGAACAGCGTCACGTAGCCGACGTTGGTCCACACGGTGACGGCTGACACGAGGGGGAGGGCGAGCCCAGGATCGGTCAGCCATTCGACGTGCCTGCCGAGCACCGTGCTGACTGCGCCGTCCGTCGGTGCGAGGATCCAGCGCCACAGAATCGCGATCGCCAGTGGCGAGCAGATCCAGGGAAGCACGTACAGCGTGCGGAACAAACCGGTGCCAGGCAGGCCGCGGGCCAACATTGCCGCCGCGCCAAGGCCTAGTACCGATTGCACGGGCACCACGATGGCGATGAAGATGGCCGTCACCGCCAAGGACGTGCCAAAGGTCGGATCGTCGAACACCGACTGCCAATTGGTCAGTCCGACATACTCGATCGGCCCCAGCAGATCCCATCGGTGCAGACTCAGCCAAACCACGACCAGCATCGGCAACAGCAGGAACGTAATCACGCCGAACAGGCTTGGCGCCAGCAGCAGGTACGCCGTCGCCGCCCGACGTCGCTGCCCGCGCTTCGCCACCGACTCATTAAAGCCCGTGTCCGATGTCGACGCCGGGGCGGCTCCGCGGCGCCACCGTGCAATACGGTAGGGGTGTGACAACGCGCCGAGAGGTTGACGCCGATTTCCTAGCACTTCCGCGCGCGGAGCTCGCAGATGCGGCGTTGACGGCCGCGCTGGCCGCTGGAGCGAGCTACGCCGACCTGCGTGTCCACGGGATCACCAGTGAGCACGTCCAGCTGCGCGACGGCGATCTCGAGTCGGCCGTGCGCGATCGTCAGCTCGGGCTGGCGGTCCGCGTCATCGTCGACGGAACCTGGGGGTTCGCCTCGCACGCCGAGCTCGATCCGGCTGTGGCCGCCGAGACCGCCCGCCGAGCGGTCCGGGTCGCCTCCACGCTCGCCTCGCTGAATGCCGAGCGCATCGAGTTGGCGGCCGAACCGGTATACCCCGATGCCCACTGGGTGTCCGACTACGTCATCGATCCGTTCGACGTCCCTTCGACCGACAAGATCGGCGTGCTCGCCGAGTACTCGGGCCGGCTGATGGCTGCCGACGGAGTCGACCACGTATCGGCGAGCCTGTACGCGGTCAAGGAGCAGACCTTCTACGCCGACACCTTCGGGTCGTCGATCACCCAGCAGCGGGTGCGGGTGCAGCCGGATCTCGAGGCCACGGCCGTCGACACCGCGCAGGGAACGTTCGAGACGATGAGCACCCTCGCGCCGCCGACTGCGCGCGGATGGGAGGCGGTCGCAGGGGACGACGTGTGGGACTGGTCGACCGAGCTGGCCGAGATGCCCAGCCTGCTCGCGGAGAAGATCAAGGCGCCCACCGTGATCGCAGGCCCGACCGATCTGGTCATCGACCCGACCAACCTGTGGCTCACGATTCACGAGTCGATCGGGCACGCCACCGAATACGACCGCGCCATCGGCTACGAAGCCGCCTATGCCGGAACGTCGTTCGCCACCCCGGACAAACTCGGCACGATGCGCTACGGATCGCCATTGATGAACGTAACTGCCGACCGAACCGTCGAATTCGGCTTGGCCACAATCGGTTTCGACGACGAAGGCGTCAGTGCACAGAGCTGGGACCTGGTACGCGACGGCGTCTTCGTCGGTTACCAGCTGGACCGTGTGTTCGCGCCGCGACTCGGAGTTTCCCGGTCCAACGGCTGCTCGTACGCCGACTCGCCACATCACGTGCCCATTCAGCGGATGGCCAACGTCTCGCTCCAGCCCGGTCCCGAGGACTTGAGCACCGCCGATCTGATCGCGCGAGTGGACGACGGCATCTACATCGTCGGAAACAAGTCATGGTCGATTGACATGCAGCGCTACAACTTTCAGTTCACGGGTCAGCGGTTCTTCCGGATCAAGGACGGCCGCCTCGACGGCCAGGTCCGCGACGTCGCCTACCAAGCCACCACGACCGACTTCTGGGGGTCGATGGACGCGGTCGGGGGCCGATCGACCTGGCGCCTCGGCGGCGCATTCAACTGTGGCAAGGCACAACCCGGGCAGGTCGCCGCGGTCAGCCACGGCTGCCCGTCGGCGCTCTTCCGGGGGGTCAACGTGCTCAACACGCGCGAGGAGGCGGGGCGATGAGCGCTTACGCGAAGAGCAGAGGGCCGCGATGATTAGTGCCCCGCAGGTCGTCGAGACCGCACTCGCCGAGGCGGCCCGGCTGGGTCGTGCCGACGAGACCATCGTCCTGGTCAGCGATCGGTCGGAAGCCTCGCTGCGCTGGGCGGGCAACTCGATGACCACCAACGGAGAGTCGACGAGCAGAAGCACCACGGTGATTTCGATTGTTCGCCAATCGAATTCGGCCCACGTCGGGTCCGTGACGTCCAGTGAGGTCGATCCCGAGTCGATCGCTACTCTGGTCAGCGCCTCACAGGACGCGGCCCTATCGGCACCCGAGGCTCGCGACGCCGCTCCACCGGTGCCCGGTGCGGGAAGCCCACCCGACTGGGACGCACCGACACCGCAGACCGGTGCCGACGTATTCGCCGACGTCGCAACGACGCTGGCGCGCGGCTTCCGAGGTGCCGACATTCTCTACGGCTTCGCACGCCACGAACTGGAGACGACCTTCCTGGCCACCTCCGGGGGGCTCCGACGGCGCTACACGCAGCCGACCGGCTCGGTGGAGATCAACGCCAAACGGGCGGGGGCCAGCGCGTGGGCAGGCGTCGGCACCCCGGACTTCGTCGGCGTGCCAACCGATTCCATGCTCGCCGACCTCTCCACGCGGTTGGGTTGGGCCGAGCGGACCGTCGACTTGCCCGCAGGCCGATACGAGACCCTGATGCCGCCGTCGGCGGTGGCCGACATGATGATCTACCTCACCTGGAACATGGACGGCCGCGGAGCCCAAGAGGGACGCACCGCGTTGTCGGCCCCTGGTGGCACGCGTGTGGGGGAGCGGCTCACCGACCTCGGTCTCACCATGTACTCGGATCCAGCCGCCGCCGGATTGCAGTTCGCACCGTTCCTGTCGGTGACGAGCTCGTCGGAGCGACTCTCGGTGTTCGACAACGGGGTTGACGTCGATCGCGTCGACTGGATCCGCGACGGCACCATCAACGCGCTGGCCTACTCGCGGGCCGCGGCGGCCGAGTTCGACGCACCCGTGGCCTTGGCGGCTGACAACGTATTGATGACGGGCGGGTCGGCCAGCCTGGCCGACATGGTCGCCAATACCGAACGTGGACTGCTGCTGACCACGCTCTGGTACATCCGCGAGGTCGATCCGACGGTGCTGTTGCTGACGGGACTGACTCGCGACGGCGTGTACCTCGTCGAGGACGGCGAAGTGACCGCTGCGGTCAACAATTTCCGGTTCAACGAGAGTCCGCTCGATCTGCTGCGTCGCGCCACGGAGGCGGGCGTCAGCGAGGTCACGCTGCCACGCGAATGGGGTGACTGGATGACCCGTGCGGCGATGCCCTCTCTGCGGATTCCCGACTTCCACATGTCGTCGGTGAGTCAGGCCCAATAGTCAAGGTCTCGAGATTTGTGCACGCTAGACCGTGCTCGCCGCGGCCGGGCGTGCACAAACCAGGCCCCAGTGGTCAGGCCCGGTAGACGCTGCGGCCCTCGTTCTCCTTGTGCAGCTCGCACCGTAGCCGAAGTTACGGCGGCGCAGGCCCAACCAAGAGTTGGCTAAAGATTGGCGCTGCCCAGCGGGCGAGTTCTTCGCGACTGAGATCAGTGACGGGACCATTGGCGAGGATGGATCTGGTCATGGCGAGTCCGATGACGAACGCATCGGTGACCGCGATGCGTTGTTCGTGATTGTCCGGGGTGGCCGCTCTCAGCGCGGGTGCGACGTGTTCGGCCAACGTTTCGTTCAGCGTCTGCGCGGCGACCCGGCTGGTACCCGAGGCCCTAAGAAGCGCGAGGAAGGCCTGGTCGTCCTCCCAGACCGCGAAGTATCTCGGCAACAGCATGGCGGCAATGCCGGCTGGCTCGACGCCCGAGAGGTCCGGTAGGTCGATCTTGAACTCGGTCGCCATTGCGAACAGGTCTTGCTTGCTACCGAAGTAACGCGTAACGAGCGCCGCGTTCACGCCAACGTCCGCTGCGATGGCCCGCAGCGTGGTGCGCTCGAATCCATCCGTCGCGAATCGCTGGCGTGCCGCCGCGAGGATGTCGGCGCGCGTCTGCGCGGCGTGACGCGGTCGCTGTGTCGTACGCACCCATGAACTGTATGTCGTCCTTCGTTGACATCTCGGTAAACATCCCGCAGCAACTAAGTCGTCCGCTGTTGACTTGGTCTGGAACTGGGCGTATCTTCCTAAGTCATCGTGTGATTACAAAAGTCGCCGACTGATGATTAAGCGCTCTGAAGGGGTGTTCCATGGCTGGCGGAACTGGACCGATCGGCACCCTCACCCGGAGACCCGCACACCGCAGGGCGACACCCGCTCACCACGGCGGCGTACTGCAACGCATCACTGCTCGCCATCGCGCGGCGCCACGGCGCATCCTCGCGATCGCGATCATCCTCGTTGCAGCGGCCGCGGTCGTCGGACTACCCGTGGCAAAGAGCCTGTCGGCCAGTGGATTTCAAGACCCAGGCTCTGAATCATCCAGGGCGTCCAAGGTGTTGACGGACAAGTTCGGCCAGGGCGACATGCAACTCCTATTCGTCGTGACCGCCCCGAACGGCGTCGAGAGCACACAGGCCCGATCCGTCGGGGCCGACATCGCCGACCAACTAACGAAGTCTGCGCACGTGACGAGCGTGACGTCGGCGTGGACCGTACCGCCGGGCGCCGCGGGTTCCCTCGTCAGCAAGGACGGTCGGTCGGGCTTGATCGTCGCGGGAATCGGTGGGGGCGAAGCCGACGCGCAGAAGTACGCCGACGCGTTGTCGCATCGGTTCGCGCACGACCACGACGGCGTCACGGTGCAGTCGGGCGGCGTCGCGATGGTCAACGCGCAGATCACCGAGCAATCGCAGAAGGACATGGTCGTCATGGAGGCGATCGCCGTTCCGCTCAGCTTCCTGGTGTTGATCTGGGTGTTCGGCGGACTGCTCGCTGCAGGTCTGCCGGTCGTGATCGGCGGAATGTCGATATTGGGCGCGATGGCAGTGCTGCGCGCGATCACCTTGACCACCGACGTGTCGATCTTCGCACTCAATCTCAGCACCGCTCTCGGCCTCGCCCTGGCGATCGACTACACGCTCCTCATCATCAGTCGATACCGCGACGAGATAGCCAGTGGCGCAACGCCTGACGACGCCCTCGTCCACACCATGATCACTGCAGGCCGCACGGTGTTGTTCTCCGCGACGACGGTCGCGCTGTCGATGGCCGCAATGGTCTTGTTCCCGATGCACTTCCTCAAATCCTTCGGCTACGCCGGCATCGCCACGGTCGCGTTTACCGCGATCGCCGCCGTCGTCGTCACGCCCGCGGCCATCGTTCTCCTTGGAGATCGATTGAACGCCATGGACGTTCGTCGGCTAGCGCGCCGGATCCTCGGCAGACCAGAACCCGTCCGCACCCCCGTGGAGCAAGAGTTCTGGTATCGCTCGACGAAGTTCGTCATGCGACGAGCCTGGCCCATCGGTCTCGCCGTGGTCGCTGTGCTCATCCTCGTCGGCCTGCCGTTCCTCGGTGTGAAGTGGGGCTTCCCCGACGACCGCGTCCTACCGCAGTCGGCGTCCGCACGGCAGGTCGGCGACGAGCTGCGCAGTGACTTCGCCAACGACTCTGCGACCGCAGTCAGCGTGGTGATCCCCGACGCCATCGGGCTGACCGATCGCGAGATCGCCAGGTACTCGGCAGATCTGTCACGCGTGGCCGACGTGTCGGCGGTCTCGACGCCCGTCGGAACCTTCGCCGCAGGAAACCTCGTCGGGCCGCCCTCCGCGCCCACCGGGCTTGCGCAGGGCAGCGCCTTCCTCACGGTGAGCAGCAGCGCTCCGCTCTTCTCGGACAGTTCCGAAGAACAGTTGCGGCGCCTGCACGAGGTCGGCGGCCCCGACGGCAGGACGGTCGAGCTCGGCGGGACGGCGCAGATCAACCGGGACAGCGTCGACGCCATCGTCTCCCGGCTGCCACTCGTCATGGGCCTGATCGCGGTGATCACGTTCGGACTGCTCTTCCTGCTGACCGGCAGCGTGATGCTGCCGCTCAAAGCCCTTGTTCTGAACGTGCTTTCACTGACTGCGGCATTCGGGACGATGGTGTGGATATTCCAAGACCACAATCTCGGTGGCCTCGGTACGACGTCCACGGGGACGCTTGTCGCCAACGTGCCGGTATTGCTGTTCTGCATCGCGTTCGGCTTGGCAATGGACTACGAAGTCTTCGTCGTCGCCCGGATTCGGGAGTTCTGGTTGGCGTCCGGCCGCGCGCGCCAGGATCACCAGGAGGCGGTGGCCCTTGGCATCGCCACGACGGGCCGGGTCGTGACCGCTGCTGCGCTGGTGATGTCGATCTCCTTCGCCGCCTTGATCGCCTCGCACGTGTCGTTCATGCGGATGTTCGGCGTCGGACTGACACTCGCCGTGATCGTCGACGCGACGTTGGTGCGGATGGTCTTGCTCCCGGCGTTCATGCGCTGGCTGAGTACCGGGTGCTGGTGGGCGCCAAAGCCGTTGGTCCGCTTACACGACAGGTTCGGCATCAACGAGGGAACGGCAACGTCGCCGGCGAACAACGCACTGCAAGGAAGGTAGGAAAATGTTCACAGCACTGAGCGACAACGATTTTCAAGCCAAGCAAACCGGTAGCGTGATAGCGGGGGTACAGGGTGCACTGCCGCAGCACCGCTATAGTCAGAGCGAGATCGCCGAGGCGCTCATTACGTTCCCCGGCTTCTCCGAACACGGCGACGCCATCCGTAGTTTGCACGAGAGCGCGAAGGTGAGTAGCCGCCACACCGTATTGCCGCTCGACCAGTACGCCACGCTCAACGACTTCGGCATGGCCAACGACGTGTTCATCGAGCACGCAGTGGAGTTGGGTTGTGCCGCAACGCTCGCCGCGCTCGACGAAGCGGGTCTGTCGCCGTCCGACGTCGACGTGATCTTCTCGACGACGGTTACCGGCGTCGCGGTGCCGACGATCGACGCCCGCATCGCGGGGCGCATCGGTCTGCGACCCGACGTCCGCCGAATTCCGATGTTTGGACTCGGTTGTGTCGCGGGCGCCGCGGGCGTGGCGCGTCTCAACGACTATCTGCGTGGCGCACCCGATTCCGTCGCAGTGTTGCTCGCCGTCGAGTTGTGCTCGCTGATCCCGAAGCACCATCCGTCGATGGCCACCGTCGTCGGCAGCAGTCTCTTCGGTGATGGCGCCGCCGCGGTCGTGGCGGTCGGAGCCCGGCGGGCCGAACACCTGAATGCGATCGGCCCCGAGGTGCTCGACTCGTGCAGCCACCTGTACCCGGACTCGCAGCGGACGATGGGCTGGGACGTCGACGCCAGTGGGTTCAAGCTGGTGCTCTCTCCCGACGTGCCCAAGGTCGTGAGACAGTACCTCGGGGACGACGTCACGAACTTCCTTGGCGCCCATGACCTGACCATCGACAACGTCGGGGCGTGGGTCAGCCATCCCGGTGGTCCGAAGGTCATCGAGGCCATCACCGACACCCTCGGTCTGCCCGACGACGCGCTGGAGCTCACGTGGCGCTCGCTGGCTGAGGTCGGCAACCTCTCGTCGGCGTCGGTGCTCCACGTACTTCGAGACACCATCGCCAAGCGGCCCCGAGCGGGTTCGCCTGGTCTCATGATGGCGATGGGCCCCGGCTTCTGCTCCGAACTCGTGCTTCTGCGTTGGCGGTGACGACATGACCTGGTATCTACTGCTGATCGCGGTGATCTCCGTCGAGCGAGTCGCGGAGCTGGTTGTCTCCAAACGAAATTGGGTTTGGAGCCGTGAGCACGGCGGTACGGAGTTCGGTGCGCGGCACTACCCGGTGATGGTCGTACTGCACGTCGGGCTGCTGGTGGGCTGCGTGGTCGAGCCGGTCGTCCTGGATCGTCCGTTCGTCCCGTCGCTAGGCTGGCCGATGCTGGTCATCGTGCTTGCCGCACAAGGGTTGCGGTGGTGGTGCATCACCACGCTTGGACCGCAATGGAATACGCGTGTCATCGTCATACCCGACGCGCCGCGGGTGGTGGGCGGGCCGTACCGGTTCGTGCCACACCCCAACTACGTCGCAGTGGTCATCGAGGGCTTTGCCCTTCCGTTGGTTCACTCGGCGTGGATCATCGCGCTGGCGTTCACCGCGCTCAATGCCGCGCTGCTGCACATCAGGATCAAGGTCGAGAACGACGCGCTCGCGAGCCTGACGTGATCGACCTGCTCGTCGCAGGCGGCGGACCCGCTGGTCTGGCGACGGCCCTGTACGGCGCACGCGCAGGGCTAGAGGTCGTCGTCGTCGAACGTCGTGAAGGAGTGTTGGACAAGGCATGCGGGGAGGGGATGATGCCGCACACGCTCGCCCACGTCGACCGTTTGGGCATCGTCCCGAAGGGCAGGCCGCTGCATGGGATCAGTTACCTGGCCGGCGACAGACGGGTCGACGCGACGTTCCGCGACCGCGCGGGACTCGGGGTGCGAAGGACAGTGCTGCACGCTGCGTTGCGGGACGCCGCCGACGAGGTAGGCGTGAACTTCGTCCATGGCGACGTCGGCGAGGTCGCCCAGGACGACCAGTCGGTGCTCGCCGCTGGGCTGCGCGCCCGCTACCTCGTGGCCGCCGACGGCTTGCACTCGCCGATCCGACGGTCGCTGGGTCTCGAGCTGCCGAGTCCTGGCCCCCGCCGATGGGGGATCCGCAGGCACGTACGGGTCGAACCATGGTCCGATCACGTCGAGGTCCATTGGGCGGCCGGCGCCGAGGCCTACGTCACCCCCGTCGCCGACGACTGCGTTGGCATCGCACTGCTGAAGTCAGAACGCGGAGGCTTCGACCGCCATCTGGCGGAGTTCCCGGCGCTTCGCGAGCGAATCAAAGGTGTCGAGCATGGGGCAGATCGAGCCGCTGGCCCACTGCGACAAAGGGTTTCGCACCGGACGGGCGGACGCGTCCTACTCGTCGGCGACGCAGCGGGCTACGTCGACGCGCTGACCGGCGAAGGTCTCGGGTTGGCGTTCGGCGCCGCGGAGTTGGCCGTGAATTGCGTCAGTGCGGATCTGCCGGAGGCCTACGACCGGCAGTGGCGCCGAATGACGCGTCGGTACCGATTCTTGACGGCGGCACTCCTTCGAGCCAGTGCGGTGGGGCCGGTGCGCGCAGCAATCGTGCCCGCCGCTCGAGCGCTGCCTGGTGTGTTCGGCGGATTGGTGAACTTGCTCGTTCAGTGACGAAGCGATAATCGAGATGTGCTGAAGTCCTCTAGGGCTGCCCGGTTGCGGCAGGCGGCGATCGACGACGACGTCGCTCAGATCGCCAAGGTGGTGCGTCGCAGGGGCATCGACGATCGAGACGCGAAAGGTCGAACGGCGCTGTACCTTGCGGCGTCGCGAAGCAACGCCGAGATCGTCCGACTGCTACTCGATGCGGGTGCCGATCCCAATGCCATCTGTGTCAACGGCCAAACCCCTTACTACGCTGCCCTTTCCAGTCCGTTCAGCAGCTCCGAGGTCATCGCGACGCTGCAACGATTCGGCGCGGTCGCGGACGGCATGGTCGACGTCGCCCGTACCGATCGGTTCCGTCGGACGCCGCTGCACTACGCAGCGTCAGATCGAAACCCAGGGCGGCGCGACCTCATCGCAGCCCTGCTGTCCAGTGGGGCTGACGTCGGGGCGCGCGACTGTGCGGCGTTCACGCCGTTGCACTTCGCCGCCGGAGGTGACGACGTCGAGGTCGCCCGGATGCTGCTCGACGCGGGCGCGGAGGTCGATGCCAAGGACGTCGACGGTGACACCCCGTTGATCGTCGCGACCCGAAGGTCGTCGGCCGCGGAGCCGATGATCGCCCTGCTGCGAGAGCACGGAGCCGATCCGTTGCTCGTCAACAAGAAAGGGTGGAGCGCCCTCCTGCTAGCGCGGCGCGACGTGATCGGTGGCAACACCGAGCAGGTCAAGCGTGCCTTCGCCGACCTTCCGGATCCGCCGCCGCGCATCCAGCCCCCGCCGCCGGCACCAGTCAGTTCCGTACGCGATGCGTTAAACCGGCTGCGCGACGAGGGCATCCGCAACGGCAACCTGAACTGGGAAGTCGGCAACTACGCGGCCTTGGCCGAACACGTACGCGCGAACTTGGACGATCCCACGTTGTTCGACGAAGTCGAGTTGCGCCAATTGCGTACCGACTTCGCTCATCTGGCCGATCCCGAGTGGTTGGGCACTTTCGGCCCATCGCACGACTGGGGCGACCAAGAGTTCGGACGCCTGCTTGCCGCGACCGAGCGTTGGGAGGCCACGCGTTCGGCGCGTTGACGCAGGCACCATAATCGGCACCATGGACGACGACCAGCTGTACGGCATGCTGACGCGCCTGATGGCGCTCTCTCCCGAAGGCGAAGCAGGCCGCAACGCACTCGTCCGCGAGGTATGTGCCGAAGCTATTTCGTTGCCTCCGTTGCCCGCACAGGACAGCGTCGACGACGACCCGCGGCTGGCCGAGTTCGCCGAGCAGTTCGCCGTCGACGTGTCCGTCATCACCGATGAACAGCGGGCGGCCTTCATGGCGGCCTTGGGCCGCAAGGCGTTTGGCGTCGCTGCACTGATCTTCATCGCAGACTTCGTGCCGCGAGTCCGGGCCGGCCTCACGGCACTGGGCTTCGCGCCGGTCGTGGACCCCGTGGCGTGGGATCGGGACACCGACGCCGTCGACCTGCTGCTCAATCAGTTCGCACCGATGGTCGGCGCTCTTCGTGCGCTGGATCCGGTGACGACCGAGGTGGTCCGGTTGCGGGGCGCCGTCGCGCACAACTGTCGGCTGTGCAAGTCGTTGCGCGAAGGCGCTGCGCTCGATGCGGGCGGAACGGAGTCGATGTACTCGGACATCGAGCACTACGAGACGTCCGATCTGCTCGACGAGCGGCACAAGGCCGCTCTGCGCTACGTCGACGCGTTGATCTGGACGCCGTCGAAGATCGACTCTGACGTCGCGGCAGGGGTGTCGTCGCACTTCTCCGATGCCGAGGCGCTGGAACTCACGCTCGACGTGATGCGCAACGCCACCAACAAGATCGCAGTGGCACTCGGGGGTGATGCGCCACGGGTCAGCGAGGGCACGGAGCGCTACCTGCTGGGCGTGCACGGACAACCCGTCTATAGCTAACGTCGGCATGCATTGGCCCCGGCGTCGGTAACATGCCATGAATGTCGCTAGAGGTCGGTCAGGTATTCGCCGAGTACACGATCGTGCGACGGCTGGGTGCGGGCGCGATGGGGGAGGTCTACCTCGCCGAGCACCCTCGGCTGCCGCGGCGCGACGCGTTGAAGGTCGTCGCGCCACAGGTATCGAGCGATCCCGAGTATCGGGAGCGGTTCAATCGCGAAGCCCAGAACGCCGCGACGCTGTCGCATCCAAACATCGTGACGGTGTACGACCGCGGCGAGTTCGAGGGCCAACTGTGGCTGACGATGGACTACGTCGAGGGCACCGACGCGGCCGAGCTGCTGACGCAACACCGGAAGGGACTGCCGCCCGACGAGGTCGTGCGGATCGTCACCGGCGTCGCCGACGCGCTCGACTATGCACACCAACGGCTGCTGCTGCACCGTGACGTCAAACCGGCCAACATCCTGCTGGCCAAACTGGATTCGGGCGGCTGGCGCCCTCTGCTGGCAGACTTCGGCATCGCGCGCCGAGTCGACGACTCGACCGGGTTGACGCAGAGCAACATCGCCCTTGGCACCGTCGCGTATGCCGCCCCGGAACAGTTGATGGGTCTGCCACTCGACGGCCGGGCCGATCAATACTCTCTTGCCGCAACGGCGTTCGAACTGCTGACGGGGTCGCATCTCTTCCCGGACGGTAACGCGGCCGCGGTGATCAGCAAGCACGTCACGGCACCGCCACCGGCGATCGCAGAGCGCAAGCCGGAGCTCTACAACCTGAGTCCAGTGTTGACCAAGGCGCTCGCGAAGGCGCCCGGTGACCGCTACGCCACGTGCTCGGAGTTCGCAAGGGCGTTGGGCCGCCACCTCTCTGGGATCGTCGACGAGGTCGGTGACAGCGACGAGGCCACGGTGGCATGGCATACGGCGGCGAAGCACGACCCAAGCAAGACCGCTGCGACCCAGAAGTCGTGGCGCATGCCTGCCGCTGCGTTGGTACTGCTGCTGCTCGTCGGAGGCGCACTCGCGGCGTTCTTCGTCACGCGTCACCACGACTCGCGTGCGGGTTCGTCCGTAGCGGCGACGCCGAACCTGCCGGTGGTGCTCGTCGGGGCGGATTGCGCCACGCTCGGGGCTGCTGGCCAGAGCGACAAGGGGCAGAAGGCGTATTGCGCCCGGCTGCCCGCGACCGGAGACATGCTGTGGTCCCTGGTGCCGGGCACCGAGGTGCCGTCGCCGACGGTCACCGCCGGTCCGACGGACGCCACCTATGCGCCGGGGATCGAGCAGCAGGTCGACGTCTGCATCCAGCAGACCGGACGGACGCGTCAGCAGTGCCGCGCGGACGTCCACGATGGCAACCTGACGGGGCCCGCGTAGCCGCTATCCTCGCAGCACCCGCTGCTTGGCTGCAGCGAACTCGTCGTCGGTGAGCGCGCCACGGGTGTGCATGTCGTCGAGCTGCTGAAGCTGCTCCGTGATCGTGGGGTCGTCCCGGGGGAGCCACGTCGACCCCTGCGGAGTCGTCGCGACCGGCTCGGCGTCGGTGCTCTCGTCGACGGTCTCGAAGTGGTTGGGGTTCCGTGGATCCACCCGAAGGTTGAACACCGCGCCTGGACCGGGGATCTCGCCGAGCATGAAGGTGCCCGAGTACTTGGCGTCGTATGGGGGAGTGCCGTCGGCGCGCTGGATGCGCAGCGTCATCGTCCGGCGGATGTAGACGTCGTTGATGATCGTGTTCATGAGCGGCTTCTTGACCTCGAGCACTGTGCCCGTCGCGGGAATTCCGTTGTGCTGCAAGTCATCGCTTCGGTCGAGCCGGGTATAGAACCACACCGCGTAGGCGCCGACGACGAGCAGCACCGCGGCCGGCGACCATGGCGCGACGGGCACGGTCCAGTCCGCGACGAACGGCATCGTCGATGCGAGGAGCCAGCCGACGACGTTCATGCTCGTGGACTTTCGGGCCACCATCATGAACAGCCCGAACTAGACGAGATAGCCGACGAGCCAGATCGCGATGATGGGGCCGAGGATCGGTGTGTTCACGTCCGTGCCGCGGAAGGCGAGGTAGACGATCCAGGCTGGTGCGACGAGGGCGACGCACCATGCCGCCAGAAGCGACGCGACCAGCGGCTTGTTCATCGGATCACGCTAGCCTTCTGGGTGGTGGCCGCTCGCGCGCCGGTGTGGACTCACGGGAACTCACGGCCGCACGCCACGCCGGTGATCGGTCCCGCGGGCCTATGCGAACATAGTGGCCGCGCATCAGCGCATCGGGGCGGTAGCTCAGTCGGTTAGAGCCGCGGACTCATAATCCGATTTCGGAGCCCGCCTGCGGTGCCTGGTTTGGCCTGGTAGCTGGGCTGCGGGCGACTCCGGTAACCCGTTCACCCCGGCGTCACCCCGGCGCAGGGGTGAGCGTGTCGCCGGGGCGCGAAGCACACCGTTACCCTTGTCCGGCACGCCCCTGTAGCTCAGTTGGTTAGAGCCGCCGACTCATAATCGGTTGGTCGCCGGTTCAAGTCCGGCCGGGGGCACCACGCGTCTCATGCGTCTCACGGGTCACTGTAGACACAGGGGAACAATCTAAGCAGAGACCGTCGGGAAATCGGGCACGCTGACCGGCGTGTCGGGCAGGGTCTGTCGTAGGTGCGTTCCATACGGGGACCACGAGTGGGTTCCTCGAATTCGTGACGACGCCGGAGTTTCTGACCGGCTCGTTCGTCTCTGGGCTCCTTGGCGCTGGCATCGGCTACGTGTCCACCCGCAGCAGCGACAAGCGGAAGATCACACACGAAGAGAAGATGCTGGCCCGCAAGGAGGATCGCGAAGACAAGCTGCGCGATCGACAAGACTTGCACACCGCCGGAATGGAATTCGTAGAGGTCTTCCGACATCCTCATGACGGCCGTTGATGGGTTGAAGACAAGCTCAAGAGCACCAAGAGCCACCGCGACGTACCGCTGCCGGGCAGAATGGCCGACTACCTGGCGGACGACCACGAGCGTGCCGACCAGCCAACCGCGCCCCTATGGCCCAACCGCGCTCTCGGCGGGGCACGTGGGCGTGGGTGCCGTGCGGTCGCTCCGCTCGACTACTCGGAGCCGGTCGACACCGGGGTCTTCTACAAGAACCTGTTCCGGCCCGCCCTGGAGGCGGTGGGGCTGCCTGCGAGCCGCCCCGCAACAGCCGATAACCCCGCCGTGCTCAGCATCCGCCTGCACGACCTCCGGCACACCTTCGCCACGCTCCAGCTGAGCGCCGGGGAAGCCGTTCTAGTTGGTGTCAAGTGGCTCGGCCATAGCACCTACACGCTGACTCTCGACGTGTACGGCGACTGGATCCCGAAGGACGACGACGCAGCCGCCAACTCGCTGCCGGAGCCCGTCGCCCCGGCGAAGCCCGCCGCGCTACCGGAGAACGTTGTCAGCCTGTTTGGTTCCGCCGGGTAGGTCGGCGCTCCGCACCCGCCTACGGGCTGTTGCCGACTCTGAGGTAGTTGGCGATATAGGCCTGATATGTCAGGGCCTGAGGATCGAGGCCGATCAGTTCAAGGTAGGGGTTCCATTCACTGGAATCCACGAACCAGTCCCAGCGGGTGATATGGCCATCCTCGTCGGTCCAGATGTAGTCCCACTCCCGGAGTGAGAGGACCCGCCCGTCTGCTGTGGTTCCTGCGTAGGTGTCCTGGACAGTGAAACCCCAATCGGTCGCGGTGCAGTCGAACGGACTGACGAGCCGCCAGTCGGGCATGTGCTTCCACCACATCCGGATCTCGGGGGTCAGCATGTCACCGTCGGGTACGTCCGCCGCAAGCGCCACTATCTCGTCTGTTGCGAGGTCGTCGGCAAACCGCTGCGGCTCGCCGCCGTTGAAGCGCGGGCACATGATGGTTGCCTCCGGCGCGTAGACCCATTCATCGGGATAGCTGATGTGGCGGGTTTCCGGAGCTGTCGCGTAGGCCTCCCACTTGCCCCTGGCTAATCTGCGGTGTAGCTCTTTTCGAACTGAGGACATATTTCCCTCGCTCTCCCTCGGGGACACCCAATAGCACCTTACTGTTACGTCAACAGTAAATGTGACTAAACCCGCGCCGACCACGTGGTGTCGATGCGACGAAAGTTCACCTAGGTGCACCCGTTCACCCGGCGAGACCCCGGCGACTGGGGGCAGACCGGGCGCGTACGTAGCCCGTACCGAGGGCGTAGCGAGAACACCGAAAACCGGTGTTATGCAGCCGATATGCCCGCTCGCGGACAGACGTCTGAGCACATCGCGGCAAGGCTGAAATCGGACTCATAATCCGTTGGTTGTGGGTTCGAGCCCCACCCGCCCCACTCCTGTTTTCGCAGCTAGGAACGTTTTAGCGCGCCCAACGAAGCTAGTCAGGCTCCAAATGGGGCAATATGAGCAGCAATTGGGCAGCACTGACGTGGTACAAAACTCGCGACAAACTCGAACTAGCAAACACAGGTCTGACCTGCGTTTATCAGCCGGAACCGAATCGGCTGCCCCTGCGTCGAAGGGCATGGACAACTCCGGACGAGTCGGCATCCGATTCCGATTCGGATCGAATCTGTGTAACGATCCAAGGCTCAGGCACAAGAGCCACACTGCTGCTGGTTGCATTATCGTTCGGGCTAATCTGCTTGCCGTTGCAAGGCGCACCTGGGAGGAGTCCATAAAGTGTCGAGTTTTGACGACGCAGTCAGGAAGCTTGAGGCGAAACGCGATGACGAAGCTTCTCGCAAGGATACGGATCGGAGAGCGGCACTCGCGGCACTGGCAACGATCAACCAAGGCTTTCGTGACCTCGCGACGCACTTACACACAAGAGACGCTCCCGTATATCAACCTGCCAGTGGACGCAGATTCGGCAATTCCTCACCGGTCGGCTACGTTCTGGACTATTCATCCAACAACATCTACAACAAGAAGACCCCTTTTAAAATCGAGCTCTTGCTGACTCAAAGCGGTAAATTATGGCGATCTGGGAAACAGTATGTGGAAGTCACAGTTGACGACCTTATGGGAAGCGGCTTCTACGTTGGAGATCGAAACTACCTGAAAATAATCGGCCGAGAATTGGTTGTCAGTGGATACGACGACCGTTCTTCATTTGTGGACTACTTAGCAGGAAGGGCAGTCGCCCTAGTGACCCACAACAAGCATCTGGACACATTTCGGAAAATCTAGCGTTACCTGCATATTTCGGAGCGCGCGCTCTTCCTGCGAGCCTACCGACGCGACGACACTCAAGACGATCTTCAGACCAGGCCGCCCCCAGCACTGGTGGGGGACTAGCGCTTGAACCAACGAACGTAGGCCCTGAATTCGCGGTAAGCTGGCTTTGACCCGCTCTTCACTAGCGTTCGGGTATTCAGCAGCGACCAAACCGATTGCAATGATCACGTTGCGTGAAAGGGTGCTACCAGAGCGGCGTTCGATCCACTTTCCGTATCGGAGTGCTTGAATCATGTCGCGCTCAAAGTGCCACCTGATCTGAGCCAGCTGCCCTCGTTTTAGGTCGGCCTCTGTTCCACCCTCGATTCCGATGACCTGCCCGCAATCTCCGTGAATGTACCTCACACATACATTTTACCCGTTTGAGCTGCGGAAAACAGTTCTCTAGAGAATGATTCTCGCTCCGTGGGCCGATATGACCTCACCGCACGTACTTACCTACCGGCGCGGCGACAGCGTTTGCCAGCGGGGCACACAGGGCTAGGGCAGACCATCTAGGCAGGTCGCCAGGGCCGGTGTTTGGCCCTTGGTCAGAGTGAAGAATGCCAGCACGAAACCAAAAACGCCTGTTGGAATGCCGAGAAGCAACTACGGCGACTGCAAACGCGCCGCGCGGGTCTATCCCCGGTTTCGACGGTTACCTCGGCTATTTTGGCCCTGTGGTGCTCGCAGATGGATTCTTGCAGGAGTATCCGTGGCTGCCAGAAGTCGTCGTAGGCATCGTCGCCACGGCTTTGACCTTGCTTGTGACGTGGTTGTGGCGTCGCAATGACGAGCAATCGAAGACTCTAGATCATCGGGTTTTTGATGACGTTGCCGTGTTCCCGCTCAGCCGTCCCGAAAAGCTAAAGGTTGTGTATGAGGACATTGAAGTGGCAGAGCCAATAGTCACCCGCGTCCGCTTCCTCAACACCGGCAGGCAAGTCATCGATGAATCAGATCTGTTGAGTCCCTTACAGATTCAGCGCGAGGGCGGGAAGCTGCTTGACTTTAACATCACGAACGAATCGGAGCCTGGACTAGCACGGATCTCAAACCTCATTCTCTCTGAAGATCAGACCGAGACCGACGCCATACATGTGAAGACGAAGACGCTCAACCCTGACGACGCGTTTACGGTTCAACTGATCTTTGATGGCGGCAAAACAGAACCTGTGGTCGTCTCCGGTGGTCGTCTCAGGGGTCAGAGCCGACCTGGTGCCATCTATCCCACCAAAGCCGAGCTATCAGAAGTCAATGTTCCAGTCTGGGCTGCCGTCATGCTTGCAGGCTTCGGCGTGATGCTGGGTTACTTCGTCTATTTCAGCGACAAGCAACCGCATCACGGCTGGGGCGCGGCTCTGTTCATCGGCTCAGCGCTCGCGCTCGCAATTGGAGTCTTCAATAGATTTCGCCGAAAGAATCAGCTCCTGACCCGCCTGCGGCGAACCAAGAAGGTGGAGTAGGTTGCTGGATCAAGCTCCGGGTCTGCGCGGGCACTCAGGAGTCTTGCCTTTGTACCGGCCACCTTCTGACGGCGGCTTGTTTTCGTAGCCGGGAACGTCGATACCTTCAGGTAGGCCGAACTCGCTTGAGTCCGCCTGTGCGGCGAACTCTGCGCAGCCGATTGGATGGTCGTCGTAGGTTCGGCCTATCGGGTACCCGGTCGGCTCACTCTTCGACATTGACCGGCCCATCAGATTCCTCAAGCAACTTCGCGCCCGCCTGAGCCAAGGCAACTAAGACATCAGCTAGGTTGTCTGCCAACCACTTTGATGGGTTCATCATTTGGGAATCTCCGGAATCTCATACGATCCGGTCTCCTTGATCTGACAGACCGCAGCTTGGCCGCGACGACGTACGCCAGTTCCAAAGCTGCGCTGAAAGTAGCTGTCTAACAACGGGTGCGAATCGCGGGCACCTGGAATCTGGCGCAATCCCTGATAAGTCGTGTTTGGATGCTGGCGTACCCCGATCACATTTTGGATGCTGTTGGGTCCATATGTCGCGAACACGCTGACGTACTTTTCAGGCACGAAATCACTCTGGATCACAAAGAGCGGACCATACGAACCGTTGACCTTCAACCCGTTGAACTTGGCCGGTGCGATCTGGCCCACGATGTTTTCCGGTTGAAGGTAGGCGGGGCTTCCCTGGCTAGGTATGTAGTCGTGCCGTGCTACCGCTGTGTTGTTGTTGGTCTCGCCTGCACGGAAGCCTGCAATGATTTCGGCTTCTGCGGGGTTGACCAGACAAATCAGCTGCGAACCGGGCTCAGAGCCATACCCGTGTTCACCGACGATACGAATCAAATGCTCAAGGTCTCCCGAATCCACCTCTGCGCCTTGAGAAACCAAGTAGTGCTGATGGGCAGTCTCAAACGGCTTCCCGAGGTATGCCGGGGGAATCATCGAGTCACCGTTGAATGTCCGTGGCCATGAAAAAGTCCTCACTGGTGGCCAAGTAGAAGTCCCCGCTGGTGGCCAGATAAAAGTCCCCACCCCGTGTTCGTCGTGTCGATCAGGAACTGCGGGCCCCGATGGTGACGGTGAA